>ENA-ORVG01000524-ORVG01000524.1-human-gut-metagenome-genome-assembly--contig:-NODE-524-length-52986-cov-5.590864_pt1 | contig 52986 bp, 44 predicted proteins | sample MGYA00242091_ERZ509233 | MGnify/ENA primary metagenome ERZ509233 (study PRJEB26280, sample SAMEA2338840) | human gut metagenome | biome: human gut; feature: human-associated habitat; material: faeces... | reverse complement strand
TCGATTTTTACGCATGTTACTAAATAAATTGTGTCAACTTATTTAGTACACTACACGTAGCAGTTTCGAAGAGATTGTATGGCGGGGTTTGTAAGATAGGGATAAATTGATAATAATCGTGGTAATACGGTATAGAGTTTGTATCAGAAAATCATACCTCTGGAGCAGTATGCTCATTATGCTTGTTACAAGATATTTATGAATGCTGTCTGGTGTTATTTTTAGTTAGGCAGCAGAATCTAGCGAAAATGGGCTGACCTCACAAATGAAGTCAGCCCTTATCTTATGTCTGCTCTAAAAAATGTCAGATGATAGCGTCATTAAGCAACGTTTTATCCTTGTATATCCTTCTTCAGCGTGAAGACAAATTCCAGTCCTCCTTTCGGCATGTTCTTGGCGAAGATGGTTCCGCCATGGAACAACACGGCATTCTTCACGATGGCCAGTCCCAAACCTGTACCTCCTAATTTCCGTGAACGTCCCTTGTCTACCCGATAGAAGCGTTCGAACAGGCGGTTCAGGTGCTCTTCGGGTACTCCCACGCCGGTATCAGAGAAGCTGAAGTAGTAGAATTTCTCATCTTCGCGGAAGCAGTTGATGGTGATTTGTATGTCATTACCCGCATAGGCTATGGCATTGTCGGTCAGGTTGCGGAAGATAGAGTAGAGCAGCGAGCTGCTTCCTGTCAGTATAACCTCCGACGGGAGCTTGTTCACCACAGTGATATGCTTTTCTTCCAGACCGAGTGCTACCTCGTTCAAAATGTTTTCTACAATCTTGCTCAGGTTTACCTGCTCTTTCTCTACCAGTTCCGGTGCTTCGTCCATTCGGGTCAGCACAGAGATGTCGCGCAGCAGGAAGGTCAGACGGTTGCTCTGGGCATAGCTTCTTTCCAAGAAGACACGGACATTTTCTTGCGGAATGTTCGGGTTGCTGATAATGGTTTCCAGGTATCCCTGAATACTGCTGACGGGCGTTTTCAGTTCGTGGGCGATGTTCTGTGTCAGCTGACGTTTCAGACGGGCCTGTTCTTCTTCCTGGGTAATATCGTTGATGGATATTTCGAACGACATATCCTGAAAGATGATACACTCCAAGGTGAACGAGCGTGCGTTCTTGTTGAGGTGCATGGCATACCGCTTTTCCTCTTTGCTGAAATGACCCTCGTTTCGGTTTAAGAACTCAATGATGGGTTGTAGTTCCGGAATGTCGAAAATTTCATTGGTAGAACGCAGGTTGCGGTCGGATATGTTGTTGATGTATTGCGTAAACAGATTGTTGACCAGGATTTCCTGCCGTTCTTTGGTAAAGACACCCAGTCCTTCGTGTGAGGTCTGAAGGTGCGAAATCAGTTTCTCACGCTCAATGTAGAGAGCTTCTTTCGCCCGGTGCAGGCGTTTGTATATCTTAATGATGTGTTGTGAAATCTCGCCCAGTTCGTTCTTGGGGAACGTTTGCAGGATGTCCATGTCAATCGGTTCGTTCCGGTCGGCCTTCATGGCAAACTGTTGCAGTTTGGTGATGGACTTGCCCAGCTTCCTAGTAAAACGGTAGAAGATGAAAATCAGTACCAGACAGATAATCAGCGCAAACCATAGGTAGCCGGAGTCAGCTTGCAGGTGTTCTGCCAGACTCAGGTTGTAGGGAAGGGCAGACCGTATGATGATGCGGTAGGGAGGATAATAACGTGCGGAATAAAAATATTCCTCTCCCTGAATGCTTTCCGACTGGCGGCTGATGGAATAGCCGCTTCCATACATGAGTGCGTCTTGCACTTCCTTGCGTGAAGAGTGGTTAGCAAAGCTTTTCCAGTTGGCATTTGTATTGTCGTACACGACTTTCCCCGACGGCTCAATAAGCGTAACTCGCAGGTTGGGCATCATGTGAGTCGTCACATAGCTCTGCATGGAATCAGAGTTGACCCCATGATGATCGGCCAAAAAGTCGCACAGCTGGTTGTTATAGTTTTGCAGCTGCGTGTTCAGTAATTCTATTTTGTAAGCCTTTTCGCGTTTGTATTGAAACAGCATGAAGCATACTGCATATCCCAGGAAAAGGAATATGACAGAAAGAAACAGCCTCTGACTGAAAGGGAGGATGCGATAAGAAAATTTTGTCATGATTGTGCCACCGTAATTTATTCACATTCGAAACAGTATCCATAACCGAGACGGGTTACGATACAAGCACCGTATTCACCGATTTTCTTGCGAAGGCGAGTGATATTCACATCAATCGTACGGTCGAGCACATACACTTCATCGTGCCATACTTTCGCCAGAATGTCTTCGCGGGAGAATACGCGTCCCTGGTTCTGCAACAGGAGCAGAAGTATTTCAAATTCTTTTTTCGTTAATGAAATTTCCTCGTTGTTGATGGTTACTTTCTTCTTCGGAATGTTGACCGACAGTCCTTTATAAATCAGCTGTTCGGGCACCTGAGTCTGTACGCCGGCTGTGCGTCGTAACACCGCCTTTACTCTCATGATGACTTCACGCAGAGAGAAAGGCTTTGAAATATAGTCGTCCGCTCCCAGGTTGAACCCGGTCAGCGTATCGTTCTCCGTATCCTTTGCAGTGATGAAAATGATAGGAATATTCTGTGTATCCTTGTTCTTTTTCATCATGCTGGCCATTTTGAATCCGGAAATTTCTCCCATCATCACGTCCAGCAGTATCAGGTTGTAACGTGGCAATTCAAGTTTCAAGGCTTCTTCGGCGGAATTGGCAGTATCTACCATGTATCCTTCCATTTCGAGATTGAACTTTAGAATCTCGCACAAGTCTTCTTCATCGTCTACAACTAAAATCCGGTAATCGTTCATGCGTATTTTCTATTAATTAATACAAAATTCAATGTGATTTAGTTTTCGTTACAAAGATGACCCTTTCTTGTTTCGTCCTTATGAAATAGATGTTACATTTAAGTTACAACACGGGCTTGGTAAACTCTCCGGCTATGGAACGGTTCATTTCGCTGCGTATTTCCTTGGGAGTAAGACCGTGGCCGAGCAGGAACATCAGCTTGGTGAGTACGCTTTCCACGGTGGCATCATATCCGCTGATGACACCCGCATCGAGCAGGTGCAGACCGGTTTCGTAACGTGCCATTTCTACCATACCCGTCTGGCATTGTGAAATGTTGACGATGACAATTCCCTTTGCCGTAGCTTCTGCCAGCAAGTGGATGAACCAGGGCTTCTGGGGCGCATTTCCGGAGCCGTACGTCTTGAGCACTACCGCTTTCAGACCGGGCGTGTTGAGTACCGTGCGCACGATGTTTTCCTGAATACCCGGGAAAAGTGTCAGGATAATCACATTCGTATCGAAGACATAGTGTGCATGCATGGGCAGGTTGGGATCCACCTTCCGGATACGGTCGTATTCGTACTTGATGTGGATACCGGCCGTGGCCAGTGCCGGATAATTGTAAGAACGGAACGCGTTGAAGTTTTCTGCATTAATTTTGGTCGTACGGTTTCCGCGCAACAGGTGGTTCTCGAAGAAAATGCAGACTTCCGGTACCACGGCAGTTCCGTCCGGATGTTTTGCAGCGGCTATTTCGATAGAAGTAATCAGATTTTCCTTTCCGTCTGTACGTAGCACACCAATGGGCAGCTGACTTCCGGTAAGAATGACCGGTTTGCTCAGGTTCTCCAGCATGAAGCTCAGTGCGGAAGCGGTATAAGCCATGGTGTCCGTGCCGTGCAGAATCACGAACCCGTCGAAGTTATCGTAGTTATACTGGATGATTTTGACCAGTTTGGCCCACAAGGCCGGCTCCATGTCCGAGGAGTCGATAGGAGGGTTAAACTGGTAAGAGGAAATGCGGTAGTTGAACCGTTTCAGTTCCGGCACGTTTTCCTGAAGTTGGTCGAAGTTAAATGCCTCCAAGGCACCGGTTTCCGGATTTTCAATCATACCGATTGTACCTCCAGTGTAGATGAGTAATACGGAAGGATAATCTGGTTTTATCATTTGAAGCTTCGTTTAGTTTGGCACAAAGATAGCAAAAATATGCTTTGACTGAAAGAATAAGCCGCTAAAAATAGCAGAATGATTAATTATCCTTCGTTTTTTAGCATTTCCAACAGTTTGTCGATGGCCTTTCCGGCATCTTTTTCCTCCTCGAGCAAGGTCACGAATTTGCTCCCGATGATGCATCCCGAGGCGTATGCCGCTGCCGATTCGTAAGTGAGTTTGTTGGAGATGCCGAACCCGATCATCCGTGGGTTTCGTAACTGCATTTGCTTGATACGCTGGAAGTAAGCCTGCTTCTGTGCATTGAATTCCTTTTGTGCTCCTGTCACGGCCGCAGAAGATACCATATAGATGAATCCGTCGGTATGTGCATCGATTTGCCGGATGCGTTCTTCGCTGGTTTCCGGCGTGATGAGCATAATCACGTGGATGCCGTATTGTTGTGCAATGGGGCGATAGCTTTCCAGGTAATCCTTATAAGGAAGGTCGGGAATAATCACGCCGTCGATGCCGCATGCCTGACATTGCCGGCAGAAATTCTCGAAACCATACTGCATGATGGGGTTCAGGTAGCCCATCAGTACCAGCGGGATGCGGACATCTGTGCGGATTTGCTCCAGCTGGCTGAAAAGTTTGCGGAGCGTCATGCCGTTGCGCAGGGCCTGTGTGGCTGCGTGCTGAATGACAGGACCGTCGGCCATCGGGTCGCTGAACGGGATACCGATTTCAATCATCTGTACTCCTTTCCGTTCTAAGGTGCGGATGACTTCGGCAGTACCTTCCAAGGTCGGGGTACCTGCACAGAAATAAATAGAAAGCACATGGTCTTTATGTGTTTGGAATAATTGGTCAATGCGATTCATATCAGTAAGTTTTTAGAGGTTGTACTTGTTTTGTTTGAAAGAGTCAATAAAGTCAGAGAGGGAAGCCGCATCTTTCAGGCCGGGAGCCTGTTCAAAGCCACTGTTCAGGTCGATGCCGGCCCAGCGGGGATGGCTGAAATCCAGTAATGCATCCAGGCTTTCAGGCTTCAGTCCTCCGCTTAGCAGGAAAGGCGTCTCGCCGTGGTAGTGCGTCAGGATTTCCCAGTCGAAACTTTTGCCGGAACCTCCGTATCCGTTGTAGGGAGTGTCGAACAGAAAATAGTCGCAGCAGGTGGCATAGCTTTCCGTTGCCAGCAGGTCGTCAGGCGTACGCAGGGAGAAGGCCTTGATGACGCGTAGGCCAGTCTGTTGCACTTCCCGGCAAAACTCCGGCGATTCCTTTCCGTGGAGCTGAACGAAATCCAGTTGCCATGCCGTCCCTCTCTCTCGGATTCGCGAAAGGGAAGCATTGACAAACACCCCCACTTTCTGCACCGTCTCCGGCAGGTATTCCGGTACGCCCGGTACATAGCGGGGAGAACCTTCATAGTCGATGAATCCCATCCAGTCGGCTCCTGTTTGCTCCACCTGACGGATGTTCTCCGCCTCCCTCATGCCGCACACTTTGACAATCATAAGGCAACAGCTTGAAGAAAGTCCGATAAAGCCTTTTCCGGTGAAGGCGTTTTCATGAAAGTTTCTCCCATCAGGAATCCCCTGAAACCGGCTTCACGCAATTGCCTGAACGTGTCGGGTTGCGAGATGCCACTTTCGGATACCCACAGCAGTTCTTTTGGCAACTTCCGGGCCAGGCGGAACGAATTCTCCACATCCGTATGAAACGTGCCTAAGTTCCGGTTGTTGACCCCAATCAGGTCTACATGCTCATGCAAGTAGTCGAGTTCCTTTTCCGTGTGTATCTCCAGCAGGACCTCCATTTCTAACTGGTGGGCCAATTTCCCCAGGGCTTTACATTCGTCTACGGTCAGGGCGGCTGCAATCAGAAGCACCACATCCGCGCCGGCCAGCTTGGCCTGATATAGCTGGTAAGGACTGACGATGAAATCTTTTCGCAGCACCGGAAGGTGTGTCAGCGGGCGGGCAGCCTGCAAATCTTTCAGGTTGCCCCCAAAGAATTTTGGGTCGGTCAGTACGGAGATACCGGAGGCACCTGCACGTTCATAGCCGGGGACGATGACGGTCGGGTCTGCCTGTGGAGCAATATCTCCTTTCGAAGGGGAGCGTCGTTTGAATTCCGCAATGATGCCCGAGGGCGATGCAGCCAGTGCCTGCTTCAGGCTTTTCGACGGACGGGGAGTGCCCAACTGCTGGATGAGGAAGTCTTGGGATACAGCTTCTTCCTGAAGGGCAATTTCTGTGCGCTTATGAGCCACAATGGTATGTAAGATATCAGTAGTCATCATTCGTTTATTGGTTAAGGGTAAGGAACTTGCGTAGAGTGGCCAGGGCTTTTCCGCTTTCGAGCGATTCTTTGGCCAGTGCCACGCATTCTTCTATTTTCTTCTGAGGCTCCAGTGCCTGGATGGCAAACGAGGCATTGATCAGCACGCAGTCGGTCTGTGCCTTGCTGCCCTCATTGTGCAGCACCCGGTCGAAAATGGCGGCTGCCTCTTCCGGGGTGTTTCCTCCGTAAAGTTCTTCCTGGCGTGCCATGGAAAAACCTAACTCCGAGGGACGATAGATGGTTTCGTAGCGGTTGGTCATCACCTTGAATTCGTCGGTCAGCGAGATTTCATCGTATCCGTCCAGGTTGTTGACCACGGCAAACTGGATGCCGAGTTGCTGGAGCGTGTTGGTGTAAAGCCGCATCTGCGGGAGGTCAGCCACTCCTAACAACTGGCAGGCCGGATGGCAGGGATTGACCAGCGGACCTAATAAATTAAATAAGGTACGTACGCCTAATGCCTTCCGCACGGGAGCCACGGTTTTCAGGGCCGGATGGAAGAGGGGAGCGTGCAAGTAAGCCATGCCGCATTGTTCGATGGAACGTTTCAGTTTGTCCGCGTCGTTTGTGAATTTTACGCCGTAGTGTTCCATCGCGTTGCTGGCCCCGCTCACCGAAGTAGCTCCGTAGTTTCCGTGCTTGGCTACCCGGTAACCGGCTCCGGCCACGACAAAGCAGGCACATGTGGAGATGTTGAAGGTGTTTTTCCCGTCTCCTCCGGTACCCACGATGTCAATGGGATGAAATTCATGCAAGTCGACGGGCACGCAAACCTGGAGTAGCGCATCGCGGAAGCCGACCAGTTCGTCCACCTTGACCCCGCGCATCTGGAAGGCGGCAAGCAGGGCGGCTGTCTGTGCTTCATTCATCTCACCACCGGTCATTCTCTGCATCAGCGTGCAGGCTTCTTCGCGTGTCAGCTCTTCGTGGTGGAATATCCGTTTCAGTATTTGTTTCATATTGTGTATCTAAGTTTTATGAGTGAGAAAATAGGGTTTTCTTTATTGATGGTGTATCCAGTTGCCCAGCATCTGTTTTCCTTCGGGGGTGAGAACGGATTCCGGATGAAACTGCACGCCTCGCACATCGAGGGTACGGTGACGGAGTGCCATAATGTATCCTTCTTCACTTACGGCGGTTACCTCCAGGCAATCCGGGAAATCTTTCCGGTCGACTACCCAGGAATGGTATCTTCCTACCTGTACGGTAGAGGGAAGTCCTTCGAACAGATAGTCCGTCGCAGTCAGACTGACGGGACTTTGTATGCCGTGGAACACCTCATCCAGGTTAGTCAGTTTTCCTCTGTACACTTCGCCGATGGCCTGTTCGCCCAGGCAGACCCCCAATATCGGTTTCTTTCCGGCATACGTACGGATGACATCCAGCAGCAGGCCGGCTTCTTCCGGAACGCCGGGACCGGGCGACAGCAGAATCTTGTCGAATTCCTCCAGTTCTTCTAACCGGAACTGGTCGTTTCGTTTCACGGTGACTTCTGCTCCTAGTTCTTTTATCGCATGACTCAGGTTGTACACAAATGAGTCGTAGTTATCGATGATGACAATTTTCATGGTGTGTTATATTTTTTCGGCCAGGAGAATGGCTTTTTTCAATGCTCCCAACTTGTTGTTTACTTCTTGCAGTTCATTGTTCTCGTCACTTTTGGCTACGATGCCCCCACCGGCTTGGAACCAGAGTTCGTTGTTACGGCTCACAAAGGTACGGATGGTGATGGCCTGGTTCAAATCGCCGTTCAGTCCGATGAAGCCGATGCAACCTCCGTAAGCCCCCCGGTTGTGCGGCTCGATTTCACTGATGAGCTGCATGGCCTTTACCTTGGGAGCCCCACTGAGAGTACCGGCCGGAAAGGTATCGATGAACGTTTTAATCGGGTTGGCTTCCTTGTCCAGTGTGCCGCTTACCCTGCTCACCAGGTGAATCACATGGCTGTAGTATTGCGGCTGTTTGTAGAATTCCACGTGCGTGTCGTGGCAATTCCGGCTCAAGTCATTCCGTGCCAGGTCTACCAGCATCACGTGTTCGGCATTCTCCTTCGGGTCGGCCAGCAGGGCTTCGGTCAGTGCGGCATCCGTCTTTTTGTCTCCGCTTCTGCGGGTGGTGCCGGCAATGGGGTCGATGGTGGCCTTGCCCGCTTCAATCTTGCAATGTGTTTCGGGAGAGGAACCGAAAATCCGGAAACCGCCGAAATCAAAATAGAACAGGTAAGGTGAAGGATTGATGCTTCTCAATGCCCGGTAGAGGGTGAAATCATCGCCCTCATAGCGCTGGATGAAACGGCGGGAAAGCACAATCTGAAACACGTCGCCTCTTTTGCAGTGGGCAATGCCCTTGCGGATATTGGCCTTGTGCTCCTCGTCGGTCAGCGTACTGGTGGTATCGCCCGTCGCCCGAAAGGCGTAGGTGGTATAGTTGCGGTTCAGTACCGCCTTCTCCACTTCGTCAATGTGACTCGGCTCGTCGTTGCCCTGCAGCTCCACCAGCACCATCTCGCTCTGGAAGTCGTTGAACACAATCAGGTACTTGTAGAGAATGTAGAGAATCTCTGGCGCATCGTTCTTCGGATCGCTGCTGTCTTTCACCGGAATCTGTTCGAAATAGCGGATGGCATTGAACGTGGTGTAGCCGTACACTCCTCCGTAGCGGGCATATTCTCCTTCCACCTGAAACTGTCTCAGGAAATACTGAAAAGCATCTTCCACCTGGAAATCGGGAGTGAGCGGACGCTCTTCACGGCTTTTATCCGGAAAGACCGTGGTCACGATTCCGTGGTTCACGGAGAAACTGGCAATGGGGTTCAGTCCGATAAAAGAACGGTTGTTTTCCACTCCGTGGTAATCGGAACTTTCCAGCAGAATACTTTGCGGAAACAGGTCGCGCACCTTCAGGTACGTGCTCACGGGCGTATGCAAGTCGCCGGGCAGCGTTTTGTAGCGGGTGGTATAAGCAAATGTCTTCATGTTTTTTCTCGTTTAAAAAATTTCAGGGTTGTTTTTGTATTTCAGATAAGTGTCAATGTCTTTGTCGCCTCTTCCCGATACGGTCAGCACCACGATGTCCGAGGGCTGGAACTTCACTTTCTCCAGAGCCCCTAAGGCATGGGCCGATTCCAGTGCCGGAATGATGCCCTCCAGCCGTGTCAGTTCGAAGGCAGCCCGCAGGGCTTCATCGTCATTGACAGCCAGCACGGTGGCTCTTTTCTGTGCGGCTAAGTTGGCATGCATGGGACCGATGCCGGGGTAATCCAATCCGGCCGAAACGGAATAAGGCTCCAGAATTTGTCCGTCTTCATCCTGCATGACCAGAGTTTTGGAACCATGAATGATGCCCAGCCGGCCCAACTGGATGGTAGCAGCCGACAATCCCGTTTCCACTCCCTTTCCTCCGGCTTCCGCTAAGATGATTTTTACCCGTTCATCGTCCAGGTAGTGATAGATGGTTCCGGCGGCATTGCTTCCTCCTCCCACACAGGCCATCAGGTAGTCCGGATAGTCACGTCCTTCGTGTTCCATCAGTTGCTTTTTGATTTCTTTGCTGATGACCGACTGCAAGCGGGCTACCATGTCGGGGTAGGGATGAGGCCCCACTGTGGAACCAATCACATAGTATGTGTCCGCCGGATGGCAGCACCAGTCGCGTATGGCTTCGTTGGTGGCATCCTTCAGGGTCATGTTGCCCGAAGTCACGGCTTCCACTCTGGCCCCTAACATCTGCATGCGCTCCACGTTTACCCGTTGCCGTTCCACATCGGTCTTTCCCATGTAGACCACACATTCCATTCCCATCAGGGCGCAAACCGTAGCCGTGGCCACTCCGTGCTGTCCGGCTCCTGTTTCGGCGATGATACGTTTCTTACCCATTCTCCGGGCCAGAAGCACCTGTCCGATGGCGTTGTTGATTTTGTGTGCTCCCGTATGGTTCAGGTCCTCCCGTTTCAGGTAAATCTTGCATCCGTATTTTTCTGATAAGCGTGGGGCAAGGTAAAGTGGTGAAGGACGCCCCACGTAGTCCTTGAGCAATGCATCGTATTCTTTCTGGAATCCTTCATCTGCCAGCACCTTGCGGTAGGCATTGCGTAATTCTTCCACACAGCGATGGAGAATTTCCGGTATGTAGGCTCCACCAAAATCTCCATAAAATCCTTCTTGGTTTACTTGATAAGTTTTCATGAGTGTACTTGTTTGCATTAGGGTGAAAAAACAAAAAGGGCCGTCGTAAAGTTACGACAGCCCTTCTGTGATACTATTACTATGGAGGTATATACATGCGACTGAGTTCCCTTACGACCTTTGGAGTTGTAAGCGGCGCCACCAGAAGAATGTATTTACCGTAGAAAGATTCATAATGTTATTTTTCTTGTTTTTCTATTGTTTCAGTCGCAAAGGTAACCATTAAAATGAAAATGCCAAACAAATGGATGGAAAATTTTCAATTTTTCCTATCTTTGTTCCACGTTTTAAATCTTGCTATATAATAAGGTATGGAAGAGTTTCGACTGGACGGTCTGACCGTCAAAGAACATCTGCTGATACTGGCGGAAGAGGGAAACCGCAAGTTTACCGAGGGGCTTCACCCGGGGGTGGAACATGTGTTGGGCATTCGTTTGCCGGCGTTGCGGAAACTGGCTGCAAGGATTGCCAAGGCAGACTGGGAGCACTACTTTGACACAGCCGACGGGTTTTATATGGAAGAACGCATGCTGCAAGGCATGGTGTTAGGCTGCATCCGGCCCGACGAGGACGTGGAAGTTTATCTTCACCGTGTGACGCGTTTTGTGTGGATAATCAACAGCTGGTCGGTGTGCGATACGTTTAAGTTTGGAGGAGGAAAAACTTTTATCCGCCGTAATGAGGTGCGGTTTTGGGAATACCTGAAAGAATGGATGAAGGCATCGGGTGAGTATGAGGTACGTTTCGGCGTGGTGATGGGAATGAGCTATTTCCTGGATGAAGCCCACCTGGAGGAGTATCTTTCCCTGCTCGACGGGATTCGTCACGAAGGATACTACGTACGCATGGCTGTAGCCTGGGCACTTTCGTTCTGTTTTGTCAAGTTTCCGGAACAGACCATGGCTTTTCTGCGTCATTGTCATCTGGACGATTTTACTTTCCGCAAAACCATTCAGAAAATCGGTGAGTCCTACCGTGTGAGTGAAGACATGAAAAAGGCTGTCAGGGCATTGAAGCGCTGACAGCCTTTGCCGTTATTTAGGCAGCTTGCTTATTTCATGATAAATTTTACGGCAGCCCAGTTGTGCTTTTCGCGGTGATGTACGTATTCCATGCCCAGACTCTCCGCTTTTTCGCGCAGCACCGGAATGTCTTCCGTGTAGAATCCGCTGATGTACAGTTCCGAACCTTTCTTCATGCAGGCCGCATAAGCCGGCATGTCCTGCAGCAGAATGTTGCGGTTGATATTGGCTATCACCACATCAAAAGGTTCCCGTCCGTTCAGCAGGGAAGCATCTCCCAGTTCCACGGTGATATTGGAAATGCCGTTCAGGGCAATGTTGTCGCGCGAGTTGTTCACACACCAGTCGTCAATGTCGATGGCAGTCACCTTTTCGGCTCCTCTCATGCTGGCCAGGATGGCCAGGATAGATGTGCCGCATCCCATGTCGAGCACCGATTTGCCTTTTAGGTCAGCCTCTAACAGTTCTCCTAAGATAGAGCTGGTGGTTTCGTGGTGTCCGGTACCGAAAGCCATTTGCGGATTGATGACGATGTCGTATTCGGCCTTCGGGTAATCCTTGTGGAAGGTACTGTGAATCACGCAGCGGTTGTCGATGACGATGGGCTGGAAGAAATTCTTTTCCCATTCCTCGTTCCAGTTCTTGTCTTCCGGCTCTGTGATGGAATAACTGATGTTTGCGTCGGGTATCGGAAAATCTTCTACCACTTGCTTAAGCGCAGCCTCGTCAAACTGGCTCTGCTGGATGTAGGCCTTCATGCCGTTTTCACATTCCACGAAACTTTCAAAACCGATGTCGGCTGTCAGTCCCGATAATACATCTGTGATGGTTTCATTGCACGGCTGTGCGGTAAAGGTCACTTCAAAATATTTCATACGTATGCGAGTTTAATAGAATGTCAGACAAATGTACGTAAAATCATTGATATTATAATGCTTGTTGGTTAACTTCTTTTACTGCTAAAAAATGTGTCAATGACGGGCTTTTTTGCGGAAATATGTCTGTCATATTGAAAAACTGTCTAACTTTATGTTTTGAATCATAAACCTATGAACAAGTAAATGCATGTGATGATGAAAAGCACATTCCGTAGGCTGCAATGCGGTATTCTCGCTGTCGCGTGGCTTTTGGCCGGATGCAACAGCGATGTTTTTATTGACAGATTTCTGTCGGCAGAACCTTCCGTGTCTTTATCCGAAACAGAAAATGACGTAATTGTTTGCTTTGAGGCAGATAACTGGGATATTTTAGGGATAGAAAGCTTGAGGGAAGGGGTCGCGGTGTCGGCCACAGATCTGGAAGGGAAAAACTCCAAATATCTTCCTTTTGAGGAAGGAGAAACCGGCATTGTGTATTGCAAGAATGCGTTTCTGGATTTTCGTGTGGAAAAAAGAAACGGCAGTGAATTGCATTTTATTTCCGGCGAGAATCTCTATGACCAGCCGTTTGAAACACTTGTCAGGGTGGGCAACTGTTATGAGGAGAAGGTGATTCGCGTGTCTTTTTCTCCTACCCGTAAATATCAGATAGACAGTGTGGCATACGACTGGAGTCAGTTTTCTTCCTCCGATTACATGCTGGAACCCGTAGAACAGATGGAAGTGAATACCCTGACTGCCAGCAGCTCCACCACATTGTATTTTTATCCTTATAAAAATTCAGCCCGTATTGTGGAGTTTTACATGCAGTATGGCAGCTGGGGAGGAGGTGAAGATGATTTACGGAAATTGCTGGGCGATGCTGCTTCCCAGGTGGAGATTCCGGATATAGTGAACAGCGCACCGGGATTGCATGGCACGAAGGCCTCTTTCTGTCATTTGGAACAACGGCTGGATGCGGGGCTCGACAAGGAGTTGAAGGTGCCGAAAACAGTAGAGCCAGGCAAACACGTATGCCTGGAAGTGTATAATGGAATAGAACGATATGACGTGCCTTATAAAGCCTATCTTTCCAACTCGCTGACCGGAAAGAAACTGGTAATCTCCGGTACGCTTTCCAGCAAGAGACCGTTCAATTATTTAATCATTCCTAGTGCAATTACCGATGAAGATAAATAGACTTGCAGCCAGACTGTGCATGTGTGCGCTTGTATTGTTCCGTGCACTTTCTCTCTATGCCGATGGCAAGGACAGCCTTTCTCGGAAAATGATTCATATAGCAGGTATTGACGTCAAGCCGGCTTATGTTTTTCCCACGCATGAGTTCTTTGCCGGAAACAATGCCACGTTTTCTCCCATCCGGAAAAACTTGTCGGTTCATTTGAAATACGGGTTCAAGTTTGCGCCGGATACTTATTTCGGCCGAATGTATCCTCATGCTGTACAAGGAATCGGGGTGGGGTATAACACGTTTTTTCATTCTTCCGAATTGGGGAATCCCTGGTCTGTATATGCCTTTCAGACCTCGCGCATAGCCAGTCTGACTCCCCGGTTGTCACTGGATTATGAATGGAACTTCGGAGCCTCTTTTGGATGGAAGAAGTATGATGCGGAATCGAATCCCTACAACAGGGTGGTAGGCTCTAGAATAAATGCGTATATTCACCTGGGGTTCCTTTTGAACTGGCAACTGGGTGCACAGACGAATCTTCGGGCGGGAATTGGTGTCACACACTTTTCAAACGGGAATACCGCTTATCCCAATGCAGGAGTGAATACGTTAGGGGCCAGTATCGGTCTGACGCGCTATTTCGGAGGAACGTCGCGTGCTACGTTGGCAGATGGATCTTCCGGCATTGTTCGGCGTCCGCCTTTCAAGCCCTATGTCAGTTACGACCTCATTGTGTACGGAGCTACCCGGAAGAAAGGCGTGTTTCCAGCAGAGGGAAATCCTGTGCTGGTGCCCGGTTCATTTGGTATTCTCGGGCTGAATTTTACGCCGATGTACAACTTCAGCCGTTATTTCAGAGCCGGTGCATCGGTCGATGCACAGTACGATGAAAGTGCCAATATTTCCAGTTACATAGCCAATAGTGTAGGGCAACCCGATGCGGAGACCATCAAGTTCTATCGTCCTCCTTTCCGCGAACAGTTTGCCGTTGGGCTTTCCGTGCGGGCAGAGGTTGTGATGCCGATATTTTCTATCAATTTAGGTATTGGGCGGAATGTCATCTGCAAAGGAGCCGACACCGATTCATTCTATCAGGTATTGGCTTTAAAGACCGATATCACCAAGAATCTCTTTCTGCATGTGGGGTATCAGTTGCATGATTTTAAGGACCCCAACAACCTGATGTTAGGGGTAGGGTTCCGGTTTAATGCAAAAGGAAGGGAATGAATGTCCCTTCACTTTCTGTTACTGCACAGCCTTCAAAGCCGCTTCGTAGTCTGGTTCGTGGGAAATGTTTTCCACCAGCTGGGTGTAACTTACCTTTCCGCTCTCGTCCACTACGATAACTGCACGGGCCATTAAACCTTCCAAGGGGCCGTCGGCTAGCTGGAGACCGTAGTGTGCGACAAAATCACGACTGCGGAATACGGACAGCGGAATGACATTATCCAGCCCTTCGGTAGAACAGAAACGTGACTGTGCGAAGGGCAGGTCCATGGACAAGCATAACACGACCGTGTTTTCCAGCCCTGCGGCCCGGGCATTGAATTGCCTTACGGACAAGGCACATGTCGGAGTGTCCAGACTGGGGAAGATGTTCAGTATCACTTTCTTTCCCTTGAACTCGGATAAACTTACTTCTTCCATCTTTGCATTGACGGCGTGAAAATCGGGTGCTACCTGTCCCATCTGAAGCATCGGACCGGATGTGTGTGCTTCTACTCCGCGGCAAATCACGGTTTCACCTTTTTCACCTTGCAGGTCGCTGCCTGGTGCTCCTGCGGCGGCACGAACCGGCATCAGCCCTATCATCCATATTGCCGCCATCCATAAAATTGTGCTGATTTCTTTCATATAAAAATAGTAAAGGGTTAGGGCGTTAAAGGTAAGGAGATTTTTTGAAAAACAAATATAAGGGTTGTTATGAATGCTCAAGCAAAAAACTACGCTAGATAAACTGTGCATATTCGGCCTTTCATTTTAATAGGTTTATTTAAGTTTATAAACTATGCTATCCGGCAGTATTTTTTTCTTATTTCTTTTATATAACCTTTTTTTCTTATAAATTTGCAGCCTAAATTTGGGAGGTTACTTCCTGAATGATTAGAAATTAGATAAAAACCACATAATTATGAGTAAGAAGTTTACTGAATATTCTCAGCTCAACTTGTCAGAAATAAACAAGGAGGTGCTGAAAAAATGGGATGAAAACGATGTGTTCTCTAAAAGTATGACAGAACGTGAGGGGTATCCTTCTTTCGTGTTCTACGAAGGTCCTCCCTCGGCTAACGGTATGCCGGGTATTCACCACGTGATGGCACGTACGATTAAGGATACATTCTGTCGTTTCAAGACCATGAAAGGTTTCCAGGTGAAGCGTAAAGCAGGATGGGACACACACGGACTTCCGGTGGAACTGGGAGTGGAAAAGGCACTTGGAATCACCAAAGAGGATATCGGTAAAACGATTTCGGTGGCAGATTATAACAAGCATTGCCGCACGGATGTCATGAAGTTCACTAAAGAATGGACTGACCTTACCCATAAGATGGGTTACTGGGTAGACCTGGAAAATCCGTACATTACCTACGATAACCGTTACATTGAAACTTTGTGGTGGCTGTTGCAGCAGCTTTACAAGAAAGGTTTGCTGTACAAGGGATATACCATCCAGCCGTATTCTCCGGCAGCTGGTACAGGCTTGAGTTCACATGAGTTGAACCAGCCGGGATGTTACCGCGACGTGAAAGACCTTACCGTGGTAGGTCAGTTCAAAATGAAGAATCCGAAGCCGGAAATGGCAGAGTGGGGTACGCCTTACTTCATTGCATGGACTACTACTCCGTGGACATTGCCTTCAAATACGGCACTTTGTGTGGGCCCGAAGATTGACTACGTAGCAGTTCAGACTTACAATGCCTATAATGGAGAAAAGATGACGGTGGTACTTGCCAAACCTTTGCTCTATACGCATTTCAATAAAAAAGCAGAAGACATTGCACTGGAAGATTACAAGCCGGGTGACAAGTTGATTCCGTTCAAGGTGGTAGGCGAGTACAAGGGTACTGACCTGGTTGGTATGGAATACGAGCAGCTTATCCCATGGGTGAAACCGGTGGAAGCTGCAGAAGACGGTTCTTGGAAAGAAGCTTCGGCTAAAGCATTCCGTGTCATCCCGGGTGATTATGTAACTACAGAAGACGGTACGGGTATCGTACACATTGCACCGACATTTGGTGCGGACGATGCGAACGTGGCTCGTGCAGCAGGTATTCCTTCTTTGTTTATGATTAACAAGAAAGGCGAGACTCGTCCGATGGTTGACCTGACCGGTAAGTTCTACCTGATGGAGGAACTGGATGAGGCTTTCGTAAAGGAATGTGTCGATGTGGAAAAATATAAGGAATATGAAGGCCGTTGGGTGAAGAATGCGTACGACCCGCAGTTCACTGTAGACGGAAAATACGATGAAAAGGCTGCACAGGCTGCTGAATCGCTCGACGTATATATCTGCATGATGCTGAAACAGCAGGGACTGGCATTCAAGACTGAAAAGCACGTGCACAACTATCCGCACTGCTGGCGTACCGATAAACCGGTGTTGTACTATCCGCTGGATAGCTGGTTTATCCGCTCTACTGCTTGCAAGGAACGCATGATTGAGTTGAACAAGACCATCAACTGGAAACCGGAGTCTACTGGTTCCGGACGTTTCGGCAAGTGGCTGGAAAACTTGAATGACTGGAACTTGAGCCGTTCGCGCTACTGGGGTACTCCGTTGCCTATCTGGAGAAGTGAGGATGGCGAAGAAATCTGCATCGGTTCAGTAGAAGAGCTGTACAACGAGATTGAAAAGTCTGTTGCTGCTGGCTTCATGACAGAAAATCCGTATAAGAAATTAGGATTCCAGCCAGGTGTATATAACAAGGAAAATTACGATAAGATTGACTTGCACCGTCCGTATGTGGACGACATCATCCTGGTATCTGCTTCAGGCAAACCGATGAAGCGTGAATCAGATTTGATTGACGTATGGTTTGATTCAGGTGCCATGCCGTATGCACAGTTGCACTATCCGTTCGAAAACAAAGAACTGGTAGATTCACGCAGCTACTATCCGGCCGACTTCATCGCGGAAGGTGTGGACCAGACTCGTGGATGGTTCTTTACATTGCATGCCATTGCTACAATGGTGTTCGACAGTGTGGCTTATAAGAACGTGATTTCAAACGGTCTGGTACTCGACAAGAACGGAAACAAGATGTCTAAGCGTTTGGGTAATGCCGTAGATCCGTTCGGTGCCATCGAGAAGTTTGGTTCCGATCCGTTGCGCTGGTACATGATTACCAACTCTTCTCCATGGGACAACCTGAAGTTCGATACTGACGGAGTGGATGAAGTACGTCGTAAGTTCTTTGGAACATTGTATAATACTTACTCATTCTTTGCACTGTATGCCAATGTAGACGGCTTTACATACGCTGAAGAAGATGTGCCGATGAATGAGCGTCCGGAAATTGACCGTTGGATTCTTTCATTGTTGAATTCATTGATTAAGAATGTGGATGCTTGCTTTGCCGATTACGAACCGACAAAGGCTGGCCGTCTGATTACAGACTTCGTAAACGATAACTTGAGTAACTGGTACGTGCGTCTGAACCGTAAACGTTTCTGGGGTAGTGCCATGTCAACTGATAAGTTGTCTGCTTATCAGACCTTGTACACTTGCTTGGAAACGGTAGCTAAGCTGATGGCACCGATTGCTCCGTTCTATGCAGACCGTCTGTACATGGATTTGATTGCGGTGACCGGACGTGACCAGGTAGTATCTGTTCACCTTGCCAAGTTCCCGGTAGCCGATGAAAACCTGATTAATGCAGAACTGGAAGCTCGTATGCAGATGGCACAGGATGTGACTTCTATGGTATTGGCTTTGCGTCGTAAGGTCAACATCAAGGTTCGTCAGCCGCTGCAGTGTATCATGATTCCGGTGGTAGATGAGGCGCAAAAGCAGCATATCGAAGCCGTGAAAGATTTGATCATGAACGAGGTGAACGTGAAAGAAATCAAGTTCGTGGATGGTGCGGCAGGCGTACTGGTGAAGAAAGTAAAATGTGACTTCAAGAAACTGGGCCCGAAATTCGGAAAACAGATGAAGGCTGTAGCTGCAGCTGTGGCAGGTATGTCGCAGGAAGCTATTGCTGAACTGGAAAAGAACGGAAGTTACACCTTCCAGCTTGACGGAACAGATGCGGTGGTAGAAGCTGCCGACGTAGAAATCTTCAGCGAAGACATTCCGGGATGGCTGGTAGCCAACGAAGGTAAGCTGACTGTAGCGCTTGAAGTGACTGTAACCGATGAACTGAAGCGTGAAGGTATTGCTCGCGAACTGGTGAACCGTATTCAGAATATCCGTAAGAGCAGCGGTTTTGAAATTACTGACAAGATTGCTATCGTGCTGTCAAAAAATTCAAATACCGATGACGCGATAAATGAATATAATACTTATATTTGCAACCAGGTACTGGCTAACTCACTGACATTGGCTGATGAAGTGGTTGACGGTACCGAACTTAACTTTGATGACTTCTCGTTGTATGTAAATGTAACGAAGCTGTAATATGAACCCATCCACCCGGCTTTAGTCGGGTGGATACTATTATTAACTTAAAACTTAAGCACTATGGCTGAAAAAACAAGGTATTCTGACGCAGAACTTGAGGAATTCCGCGCCATTATCATGGAGAAACTTCAGCTCGCGGAACGCGACTATGAGAAACTGAAAAGTAGTATAATGAACACAGATGGTAACGATACTGACGATACATCTCCCACATATAAAGTGTTGGAAGAAGGTGCCAATACCTTATCGAAAGAAGAAACTACTCGTCTGGCTGCCCGTCAGCTGAAGTTCATTCAAAACTTGCGTGCGGCACTTGTCCGTATTGAAAACAAAACTTACGGTATCTGTCGCGAAACAGGTAAATTGATTCCCGCTGAGCGCCTTCGTGCTGTTCCTCATGCTACATTGAGCATCGAGGCCAAGCAGCAGGGAAAGAAGTAACGAAATGAATTTTTAATTGAAGATTGGGAATTGAAAATTGAGAAACGGGACTTTTCAAAGTGATCCATTTTCAATTTTCAGTTCTCAATTTTTTTGAATCCAATTTGCAAATTGAAGAAAATGAAAAAATTTTTCACTCAGGGACGTCTGGTTACTCTTGTGGTGGCAGGAGTGCTGATTATCGATCAGCTTATCAAGATTGCGGTGAAGACGAACATGTATTTGCATGAGAATATTCATGTGACTGACTGGTTTTATATCTATTTTACGGAAAACAACGGTATGGCTTTTGGCCTGGAGATTTTTGCCAAACTGTTCCTGACGCTTTTCCGTATCGTGGCTGCCATATTGATTACGGTCTATCTGGTGAAACTGGTGAAACGGACGGACAAGGTGAAAAATGGCTACCTGGTTTGTCTTTCCTTGATTCTGGCCGGCGCAGTGGGTAACATCATCGACTGTGTGTTCTATGGAGAGATATTCAGCGAGAGCACGCATTCGCAGATTGCTTCGTGGGTTCCACTGGGGCAGGGATATTCCGACTGGTTGCATGGTAAGGTGGTCGATATGTTCTACTTCCCGATTATCGATACCTACTGGCCTGACTGGATGCCTTTTGTAGGAGGTGATCACTTTATTTTCTTCAGCCCTATTTTTAACTTTGCCGATGCGGCTATCAGTTGCGGCATCATTGCCTTGCTTATTTTTTATTCGCATTACCTGAATACGGAAACACATGCGAATTCTTCCCATAAAGAAGCCAAGAAATGAAACGAATATCGCTTATAGGAGTGTCCATGCTGGCGCTGTGCGGCATGTGGAGCTGTGGCAAGAAAGTGCCGGAAGAAATTATCCAGCCGCAAGCCATGGAGAACCTGCTTTATGATTACCATCTGGCAATTACGATGAGTGCGGATTTGCCTTACGATGAGAATTACAAGAAACAGGCTTATCTGGCATACGTATTTCAGAAGCATGGAGTAACAGAGGCGGAGTTTGATTCGTCTATGGTATGGTATTCACGTCACAGCGACGAGATGAATACGATTTATCAGAATCTGCAGAAGCGTATGGAGACTACTGCTGAGCTTTTGAAAAAGCAGACGGTCCGCAGTAGTGGAGAAGTGGCGGTTTCATTGTCGGGTGATACGGTAGACCTTTGGCAGGACCGTACCATTTATTGGCTGACCTCTTCTATACTTACCAATAAGCTGACTTTCGATTTGAAGGCTGATACATCGTTCCACGAGAGGGACAAGATGGTGCTGGAAGCAAATTTCTCTTTCCTGCCTAAAGGCAAGCATGAAGGTAAGGTTGTGATGGCCATGAACCTGGTATTTGATAACGACAGTACGCAGGGAATCAGTCGGGTGGTGGAGGCTTCGGGCATACAGCGTCTGATGCTTCGTCCGGATTCTGCATTTAAGTACAAGAGCGTGAGTGGATTCATGTATTACGCCGGAAAAGAACATTCATCGGCCATAATCAGCGATATACGTCTGATGCGTTATCGCATGCATGAAGAGAACTTGCCGCAGCAGAATGATTCTGTAGCCGTGAAAGCCGATACACTTGCGCAGAATGATACCCTTCGTAGGGTAAAACGGCAGGAAATTACCAAACGCTGATACTTATGCAGTATTATGCATCTCATTATCTCTGGCATGCGGGGCAGGACAAACTGTTCCGCATGCAGCGTATAGGGTTGGAAGTGTCTGGTCGTACGTGGGTGTCGATGGATCCTTTGGAAGAAGAGGTTCGGAATACTCAGTGGTTGGGCGGACTGATTGTTCTGGCAGCTTCTGATTCGGAATTAAGAAAAGGCGAAACATTTCAGGAGTTTTGTGCGCGGACTGCTTCTGCGGTGACAGGAGACCAGCCGCTTTATGCTTTCCATGTGCCGTTTTTTGATTTGCAGAAGATGGAATTTACCGAACGGGGCCGTCTGGTGCGTTTATGACAGACGGCGACGGAATTCTGCACACACGATGGCAGTGGCCACTGCTACGTTCAATGATTCACTGGTATCCTTTCCTTGTGGGTAGTTAGGAATCAGCAACTTTTGAGAAACGAGTGCTTCAATTTCTTTGCACACTCCGTTCCCTTCATTCCCCATTACGATAACCCCTTGTGCGGATAATTCCTGCGAATAGATGTTTTTCCCGTCCAGGAAGGTGCCAAACACCGGTACGTTCCTTTCTGTCTGCACACGAATGAATTCTTTCAAATCGCAGTAATGCAGCTTGACGCGTGCCAAGGCTCCCATCGTAGCCTGTACGGTTTTCGGGTTAAAGGCATCGGCTGTACCCTGTGAACAGAAAATATCCTCTATACCAAACCAGTCGGCAATACGGATGATGGTGCCTAAGTTGCCCGGGTCTTGCACGTCATCCAGTGCCAGACAGAGTGAATGGCCGGGTAATGAATCATCATAAGTATAAGAAGGTAGTTCAAATACAGCCAGCACCTCTTGCGGGGTTTTCAGCAGACTGGCACGTGCCAGTTCCTCCGCACTTACTTCAATGGTTTCCTGAGCGAGCAGAAGCGGATGAGCTTCCAGCCACTGGGCTGTAGCAATCAACAGTTTGCATGAAAAGTGTCCCAGCAGGTCGTTGACCAGTTTGTTACCTTCGGCTAAGAAAGCTTTTTCTGCTTTCCGGTATTTTTTCATCTCCAATGACCGGATATATTTGATTCTGTTTTTGCTCAGCATAGTGTGACGGGGATTTTTAATTATATTTTAAGAACAAAGCTAAGAAGATATTTTTAATATTGCCTATCTTTGCATATAAAATTTTGCATATAGTTTCAGTTTGTATGAAGATAATCCCCCGTATCTATATCTGCCTGCTTGTCCTGTTGCTTTTTCTGAGCGGATGTTCGGTCAGTAAATTCATTCCTGAGGGGCATTATCTTCTGGATAATGTAAAAGTAGAATCGGATAACAAGGAAATCAAGCCTTCGCAGATGAATATGTATCTTCGCCAGACACCCAATGCCAAGTGGTTCAGTCTGGTGAAACTCCCTATGTACATTTACGGAGCAGCTGGAAAGGATTCCACAAAGTGGATTAACCGTTTCTTGTACCGCATGGGAGACGCTCCCCGTATTTATGACCCGAACCTGGCGGAAGAAACCCGCTTGCAGATAGAACAGGCGGTGCGCAACATGGGATACATGAGCGGGCAGGTGAGTATGTACACTCAGGTGAAAGGGAAAAAAATCAAGGTGGGTTATCAGATTCATTCCGGCGAACCTTACCTGATTTCGCATGTGGCATACGATATTGCCGACTACCAGATACATGATTACCTGATGGCTGATTCAGCCCGTTCTTATCTGAAGGCCGGCTCCCGTCTTGACGTAAATAAACTAGATCAGGAACGTGACCGCATTACACAGTATCTTCAGAACCGGGGTTATTATCGTTTCAACAAAGACTTTATCACGTATCAGGTCGATACCATGCGTAACTCGCGCAATGTCGACTTGATTATGCAACTCCATCCTTATCGGCGGAAGAAGGAAGACCCACCTTCACAACATCGTCAGTATTATATACGCAACGTCGATTTTATGTTCGATGTGGACTTTGCAGAGCTGACTTCCGAGAGCTTGAAAGGAGTGGATTCTCTTCGCTCGGGAGGAGTGAATTTTTTCTATAAGGATAAGTTGTTCTTGCGTCCGCAGGTAATCAGTGATTATCATTATTTGCAATCCGGGAAACTGTATCGTAACCGTGATGTGCAGAATACTTATTCTGCTTTGGGACGACTGAATATCCTGAAATATTCCAACATCCGTTTCCGTGAAGAACTGGAGGCTGATTCGGCTTATCTGGATGCGTATGTCATGCTTACCCGAAACAAGAATAAGTCGCTTTCTTTTGAAATTGAAGGTACCAACTCGGCGGGCGACTTGGGTGCTGCGGCTTCCGTAGCTTATTCTCACCGGAACTTGTTCAAGGGTTCTGAAACTTTTACCATTAAGCTACGTGGGGCATACGAAGCGGTTACAGGACTGGAAGGATATGCCAACAGCAACTACCTGGAATACGGGGTGGAAACCAGTTTGAGCTTCCCGGAATTTATGTTCCCCTTCCTCTCGTCTGATTTTCGTCGTCGGAGTCGTGCTACGTCTGAGGTGACGATGAAATACAACTGGCAGATTCGTCCGGAATTTGAGCGTACAGTGGCCTCTGCGGCCTGGAGTTACCGTTGGGGAAAGCGTGGAGCGACTCATCGTTTCGATGTGTTCGACTTGAACTATATTTACATGCCCTATCGTTCGGAAACTTTCCGTGAATATCTGGACTACATGGATGAGAGAAACCCCCTGTTGCGTTATAGCTACGAAGACTTGTTTATCGTGCGCTTGGGATATACGTATACTTACAACAGCTCAGGAGCTACTACGCTGAAGACTTCGCAACGCAATTCTTACTCTATCCGTTTCAATATTGAAGAGTCGGGCAACCTGCTGTATCTGTTTTCGCGGATGATTAACGGCAGTCCGAAGAACGGAGAGGCGTACCAGATGGCCAATATCAGTTTTGCGCAGTATGTAAAGACGGATTTCGATTATGCCAAGAATTTCATGATTGACGACCGTAATGCCCTGGTGTTCCATGTGGGGGTAGGGGTAGCCGTTCCGTACGGAAATTCCAAGAGCCTTCCATTTGAAAAACTCTATTTCTCCGGAGGTGCTAACAGTGTGCGTGGATGGAGTGTTCGTTCGCTGGGACCGGGCGGTTACCGTGGCGACAGCAACAGTCTGGATTATGTAAACCATACCGGTGACATCAAACTCGACCTGAACCTGGAGTATCGTACCCATTTGTTCTGGAAACTGAACGGTGCGGCATTTGTGGATGCCGGAAATGTGTGGACCATCCGAAATCGGGAAATGCAGCCCGAGGGACTTTTCAAGTTCAACCGTTTCTATAAACAGCTGGCCGTGGCCTACGGATTAGGATTGCGTTTTGACCTGGACTTCCTGATTATCCGTTTTGATGGAGGTATGAAGGCTATTAATCCGATGTACACCGGACGCGACCGTTATCCGATTATCTCTCCTGATTTCAAGCGCGATTTCGCGTTTCACTTTGCAGTAGGTTATCCCTTTTAATATCATCTATTATATGGACAAGAATGTATATACCATTGAAGAAGTAGACGAGCTGAAAGCCTGGGCAGAGCAGGCCGAATTTCCGGCAGAGATGCAACTGGACAAGGCTGTCTATATACCCGATGTCAAAGAAACCGTGCACCGGTTAATCATGCAGGCCTACGTGTGTCATGAGAATCCGCGTCTGCAGGGATGTCTGCGCCTGCTGGAGCGTATCAAGGCAAGGGTAGAAGAAGAGAAAAGAAGCTAGATGCGGCTAAAAATGCCGGCTTTCTTTCATATTTGCAAAAAAAATACGAAATTTGCACAGCAACAATAAAGATTAATTCATACACCTTTATAAAAATAACAATTATGACAAAAAGTGCATTACAAATCGCAAGAGCTGCTTACCAGCCGAAATTGCCGAAAGCGTTGACTGGTGCTGTAGTAGCTAAGGAAGGCGAACCGACTCAGTCTGTAGCCGATCAGGAAGAAATCAAGAAGCTGTTCCCGAACACATACGGTATGCCGTTGATTCAGTTCGTGGAAGGTGAAGCTAAAGAATTTGCTCCGATGAACGTCGGCGTAATCTTGTCTGGTGGACAGGCTCCTGGTGGTCACAACGTAATCTCAGGTTTGTTCGACGGTATCAAGAAACTGAATCCGGCTAACAAACTGTACGGTTTTATCCTGGGTCCTGGCGGTTTGGTTGACCACAACTATATGGAACTGACAGCTGATATCATCGACGAATACCGTAACACTGGTGGTTTCGATATTATCGGTTCAGGACGTACCAAACTGGAAAAAGAAGAACAGTTCGAAAAAGGATACGAAATCTTGAAAGAACTGGGTATTAAGGCATTGGTAATTATCGGTGGTGACGACTCTAACACTAACGCTTGTGTATTGGCTGAATACTATGCTGCTAAGAACTATGGCGTACAGGTAATCGGTTGTCCGAAGACTATCGACGGTGACTTGAAGAATGACATGATTGAAACTTCATTCGGTTTCGATACTGCCTGCAAGACTTACTCAGAAGTTATCGGTAACATCGAACGCGACTGTAACTCAGCTCGTAAATACTGGCACTTCATCAAGTTGATGGGACGTTCAGCTTCTCACATCGCACTGGAATGTGCTTTGCAGACTCAGCCGAACATCTGTATCATCTCAGAAGAAGTAGAAGCTAAGAACATGTCTTTGGACGACATCGTTACTTACATCGCACAGGTAGTTGCTGACCGTGCTGCTGCCGGCAACAACTTCGGTACTGTATTGATTCCGGAAGGTTTGATTGAATTCATCCCTGCTATGAAGCGTCTGATTGCTGAATTGAACGACTTCCTGGCTGCTAACGGTGAAGAATTCAACAGCATCAAGCGTTCTAAACAGCGCGAATACATCATCAGCAAGCTGTCTGAGGAAAACGCTGCTATCTATGCTTCTCTGCCGGAAGGCGTAGCTCGTCAGTTGTCACTCGACCGTGACCCGCACGGAAACGTACAGGTTTCTTTGATTGAAACTGAAAAGCTGTTGTCTGAAATGGTAGCTACTAAGTTGGCTGCATGGAAAGAAGAAGGCAAGTTCGTAGGTAAGTTTGCTGCTCAGCATCACTTCTTCGGTTACGAAGGACGTTGCGCTGCTCCTTCTAACTTCGATGCTGACTACTGCTACTCTTTGGGTTACACTGCATCTATGTTGATTGCTAACGGTAAGACTGGTTACATGTCTTCTGTACGTAACACTACAGCTCCTGCTGCAGAATGGATTGCAGGTGGTGTGCCTATCACTATGATGATGAACATGGAACGTCGTCACGGTGAAATGAAGCCGGTTATCCAGAAAGCATTGGTGAAACTGGATGGTGCTCCGTTCAAGGCATTCGCTGCCGTACGCGACACTTGGGCTAAGGAAACTGCTTACGTTTATCCGGGTCCTATTCAGTACTTCGGTCCTACAGAAGTTTGCGACCAGCCGACTAAGACTTTGCAGTACGAACAGGCAAAATAATTTGATTCCTGAATTCCCGGAAGGGAACTTTCTATAGGAAAATTGATTTAGCGAAGAATCAGGCCGACCGAAAGAGGGCCGGATTCTTCGCTATTTGTTGAAACAAGCTCAACCGGTTCTGCCGGTACATCTGTTGAAATTCTCTATAAACTTTTAGTTAAGATGACAAAGAAATCACCCATTCTCGCGGTGAACGAGCCCGTGAAAAAAACTACCCGCAAGCGTCCTGCGACCCGAAAAGCGACAGGCAGTAAGAAGACCGCTTCCGGAAAGACGTCGGGCAGGAATTCCAAAGGGAAGAAGACCATCCGTCGGTGGCAGATGCCTTCGTGGTGCTACTATCTACTGCTCGGTTTCATTGGAGCCTGTTTTGTCATCTGTTTTTATTATTTCTTTATTCGTCCGTACGCCTACCGCTGGAAACCCTGCTATGGCATGAAAGCATACGGGGTATGTCTGCCATACGGATTTGAGGTGCACGGTTTCGATGTGTCCCACCATCAGGGACAGATAGACTGGAGCGAACTGCAGAAAACCCAGACGGCTCCTTTCCCTGTACGTTTCGTATTTATGAAAGCTTCCGAGGGAGGTGATTTCAGCGATACAGCCTTTATTCATAACTTTGATGAGGCCCGTAAGCACGGATTTATCCGCGGTGCCTACCATTTTTACAATCCCAAGACAGACGCTTCCCGTCAGGCCGATTTCTTTATCCGCTCCGTGAAACTGGAATCGGGCGACCTGCCTCCGGTGCTCGACATCGAGGTGAGGGGAGAAGATGAGAAAAAGCTTCGCCGCGACTTGAAAGTCTGGCTGGATAAAATCGAAGATTATTATCGGGTAAAACCGATTCTCTATACCTCTTATAAATTTAAGACCCGTTACCTGAACGATTCCGTTTTCAATTCATATCCGTACTGGATAGCCCATTATTATGCCGATTCGGTGGAGTATAAAGGGCAGTGGCGTTTCTGGCAGCATACTGATGTGGGACGTTTGCCGGGCATCCGTGAGGATGTAGATTTGAATGTGTTCAACGGCACGCTGGATGAGTTGAAGCGCATGACGATACCCTGATTCAGGAAGAATTCTTGTTATATACAGACAAACAAAAACCCTCCGCAGGTATCCTTTTGAGGAAATCCCTGCGGAGGGTTTGTTTTTATATAGAAGATAGGGAAACCCCGCTGACTTAGTTGCGGAACTTCAATGCATCTCCTTCGCGTTCTACGATGATCGGTTTTTCGCGGTTCACTTCCTGTGACAGAAGCTTCTTTGACAAATCGTTCAGCAAGTAGCGCTGGATGGCACGTTTTACCGGACGTGCACCGAATTCAGGATCGTAACCGGCAGTAGCCAGGAAGTCGACAGCAGCATCTGTCATCTGCAAAGTCACTCCATTGCCTTCCAGCATCTTCCGGATACCATTGATTTGCAGGCGGACAATCTGTTCGATTTGCGGCTTGTTCAGCGGCTGGAACATGATGGTCTCGTCAATACGGTTCAGGAATTCCGGACGGATGGTCTTCTTCAGCATGTTCATCACCTCTTTCTTGGTCTCTTCTACAATCTGGTCATGGTTCTGGTCGTTAATTTTCTCGAACTGACTCTGAATGTAGGCACTGCCCAGGTTAGAAGTCATGATGATGATGGTGTTCTTGAAGTTCACCGTACGTCCCTTGTTGTCGGTCAGACGTCCGTCGTCCAATACCTGCAACAGGATGTTGAACACATCCGGATGAGCCTTCTCGATTTCATCGAACAGTACGACAGAGTACGGTTTCCGGCGTACGGCTTCAGTAAGCTGACCACCTTCATCGTAACCTACGTATCCCGGAGGCGCACCAATCAAACGTGACACGGTATGCTTTTCCTGATACTCACTCATGTCGATACGCGTCATCAGCGATTCATCATCGAACAGGTATTCTGCCAGTGCCTTGGCCAGCTCGGTCTTACCCACACCCGTCGTACCCAGGAAGATGAATGAACCAATCGGACGTTTCGGGTCTTGCAGTCCGGCACGGCTACGGCGTACGGCATCGGCTACGGCTTCGATGGCTTCGTCCTGTCCGATAACCCGCTTGTGCAGCTCATCTTCCAGGTGAAGCAGCTTCTCTCTTTCGCTTTGCAGCATCTTGCTTACCGGTATGCCCGTCCAGCGGGAAACTACATCGGCGATGTCTTCAGCCGTTACCTCTTCCTTGATTAAGGCACTGTCACCCTGCTTCTTCTTCAGATCTTCCTGGATAGACTTGATTTCGTTCTCCAGTGCCTGAAGCTTTCCGTAGCGGATTTCAGCTACACGTCCGTAATCACCTTCACGTTCTGCCTTGTCGGCTTCGAACTTCAGTTGTTCGATTTCCTTCTTGTTCTGCTGAATCTTGTTTACCAGTTCCTTCTCACTCTGCCATTTAGCCTTGTAAGAAGTCTCCTGTTCTTTCAGTTCTGCAATCTCCTTGTTCAGTTGAGCCAGTTTAGCCTCGTCCTTTTCACGCTTGATAGCCTCACGTTCAATTTCGAGCTGCTTCAACCGACGTTCGATTTCATCCAGTTCTTCCGGAAGCGAATCACGCTCCATACGCAGTTTGGCTGCCGCTTCATCCATCAGGTCGATGGCCTTATCCGGCAAGAAACGGTCGGAAATGTAACGGTTGCTCAGCTCCACTGCTGCGATGATGGCTTCGTCCTTGATACGCACCTGATGGTGGTTCTCGTAGCGCTCCTTCAATCCACGCAAGATGGAGATAGAGCTGGCCGTATCCGGTTCGTCTACCATGACTGTCTGGAAACGACGTTCCAATGCCTTATCCTTTTCGAAATACTTCTGGTATTCATCGAGGGTAGTGGCACCGATGCTCCGCAGTTCACCACGGGCCAGGGCCGGTTTCAGAATGTTGGCGGCATCCATGGCACCTTCCCCTTTTCCGGCACCCACCAGCGTGTGGATTTCATCGATAAAGAGGATGATGTTTCCGTCGGACTTCGTCACTTCGTTGATAACCGATTTCAGACGTTCCTCAAATTCACCTTTGTATTTGGCACCTGCAACCAGCGCACCCATATCCAATGAGAACAGCTGCTTGTTCTTCAAGTTCTCCGGTACATCTCCACGCAGGATTCGTTGTGCCAGTCCCTCTACGATAGCCGTCTTACCCGTACCCGGTTCACCAATCAGAATCGGGTTGTTCTTCGTACGTCGGCTCAGAATCTGCAGTACCCGTCGGATTTCCTCGTCACGGCCGATAACCGGGTCAAGTTTTCCGCTTCGTGCAGCTTCAATCAGGTTGATGGCATATTTGTTTAATGACTGATAGGTATCTTCACTCGACTGTGAGGTGACTTTCTGTCCCTGACGCAGTTCCTGAATGGCAGCCCGCAGTTCCTTGTCGGTAAGGCCTGCATCTTTCAGGATGGTGGCCACCGTACTTTTCACATTCAGCAGTGCCAGCAACAAGGCTTCCAGTGACACATATTCATCACCCAGTTCCTTAGATACTTCCACGGCTTTCTGCAATACCTCGTTGGCGCTTCGGCTCAGGTAAGCTTCCCCACCTGAAACTTTCGGCAGTGAGGCAATTTGTCTGTCGAGTACGGTTTCTATCTGCTGGCCGTTTATACCGAGTTTTTGGAAAATGAAGTTCGTTACATTTTCGCCCACCTTCAGCAAACCTGCCATCAAATGTTCCGGCTCGATGGCCTGCTGTCCACGGCTCTGTACCAGATTTACCGCTTCCTGCACTGCCTCTTGCGATTTGATTGTAAAGTTGTTAAAGTTCATAAATGGTCTCCTTTCTCGTTATTAGTTGTGGTTTCTTATTATTTTCATTTCGTTTGTCGCAGCCCGTCCTGTATGTTTGCAGGCTTGCTGTGACGCTTAGTTTAATTCAAATTCTTTGCCACAGCTTGTAAAGAATAAAAAACTGACGAATTGTCATTTTGTGATGCTTTTACACTGAAAATCTGTCAGTTATGTGTCGCTTTTTGTCAGCTTGAAAAACGCAAGTGCGTTTCGGTTCAAACGCAAGTACATTTGACATGAAACGCAAGTGCGTTTTATCTTAAACGTACTTGTGTTTTCTTTTAAACGCAAAGGCGTTTTTTTGAGAGAAAAGAGAAAATTTATAACTAGCTAAAAATCAGCTTCTTTTACGATGTGTAGTTTTTCTCCAGTCACCGGATGTATGAACTCCAATGCGGCGGCATGCAGATACAGACGGTCGGACGGCTGACCGTAGAGGTCGTCGCCTACAATCGGATGGTTCAGTCCCTCCGGATGGGCAGCATGTACACGGAGCTGATGGGTACGTCCCGTATGCGGATAGAATGTGACCCGTGTTTTTCCGTTCTTGCGTTCCAGTACCCGATAGGAAGTGACGGCCCGTTTCCCGTATTCCCGGCTCACCATCTGGCGCGGACGATCCATCGGGTTCGGACAGATGGGCAGGTCGATGATGCCTTCGTCAGTTTCCAGTTCTCCTTCCAACAGGGCCGTATAGCGCTTTTGGATAAGACGCGTTTCGAAAAGTGCCTGAAGTTCCTTGTGTACCTCCTTCGTTTTGGCTGCGAGCAGCAGGCCGGAGGTAGCCATGTCCAGCCGGTGCACGATAAGCGGACCGGTGGCCTTGGGATAAAGATTGTGCAAGCGCTGGAGAATGGAATCAAGGTCGTTCTTGCCCGGTACGGAAAGCATACCTGCCGGCTTGTGTACCACCAGAAGCCACTCGTCCTCGTAGAGAATCTCCAGTGCCGTCTGGCGGTGCACATCCTCCTCCAGCGGGTTCGGTTCCATGTCCAGTCCCACGAGCATGTGTTTCAGAATCGGTTCACATTTCCCTTTGCACGACGGATAGAAATGTCCTTCGCGGCGAATTTCATCCTTGGGTGACATGCCCCACCAGAATTCACCCATAGCCAATGGCTGGAGCTGATGCAGGTAAGCATACTGAAGCAATTTAGGGAGTGCGCATTCTCCTGCACCGGCCGGCGGTGTCTTTTGCGGAGTAGAGCGGAAAATTTCGCATAAATCTTTCACTTCCCCTCGTGCGTTGAGCATGCGGAACTGGGCGAACAGACGCAACTGGAGAGCCGCCGAACGAGTTTTCCGTTCGTGGCGCAAGGCCTGAATCTCTTGCTCGAGTGCTTGAAAAGCCTCTCCGGCCGCTTGTACCTTCTCTTTCAATCTCCGTTCCAACCGTTTGAACTCCGCTTTTTGAAACTGGCTTTCGCGCGACATCGCTTCCGCTTCTTCGGGTGAAACGCCTTCTTTCCGACGTTGTTCACGGAGGGTTTTCGCTTCTTTCAGCTTCTGTTTTTCAGAAGCCAGCATGGCTTGTGCCTCTTCTTCCGCCTTCTTCCATTCCTCCCGAGCCGAGCAGTATGCCTCGCTGGCCTCCATGGCGGCAATCCGGTGGTTGATGCCGGAAATCTCCGCTTCCTCGATACGGAAAAACCCGTTGGGTTGCAGGAGGTCGTACACCGGAGGTACGAAAAACGCATGGTGGTTACTTCCGGCCAGGTTGCCCGAAAGAGCAGCCAGGTACCCTAGTTTTCCTTCGGTATCCTTTATCACCAGTACCCCGAACATCTTTCCCTGACGAAGTTCCTCTTGCCAGTCGTCCCGTGTGAGCAGGTACTGACGTACCTCATCAGCTGCCAGTCGGGTGAGCGGGTGAGGGGTGTAGTGGAAAGGAAAGGTGAAAGCTTTCGGCAAGGCGATGCCATTAGTCGGGGTATGGAAGGAATGTATCATGGTGAAATATTGAGTTCGTTTTTATTGTGGGGCAAAGGTACGAATAAAATGGCTTCTATAAAAATGATTTTGTATATACCATATATATCGTATATATTTCGTATCTTTGCGAAAAAGGGAAATTATGGAAGCAACAGTTACACATCGAAGAAAGATTATTGATTTGAAAGAAGATACCTTTAAGGCACTTTCGGTTATGGCAGCCCGACAGGGGACAAACCTGAAAAAGTTGATTGAGAATCTGCTTGACAAGACCGCAGAAGAATATGACGATAGCGAGGCTTACCGTTATCTGTCAGAAAACTATCCGGACGGGAAGATCAAGTTAGATGGTAAGGAGCGCAAAGATTTTATGGACTGGCTGGGAGTGGTTGAAAAATGAGGGTAGAGTTTTCAAAGGAGTTTGAGAAGGCTGTCCGTAAACTTTCCGGAAAGATGCTGGAGTCGGTACGTGAAGCGGTTCAGGAGGTGATGGATGCTGAAAATATCGAGGAACTGACGGATTGCAAGAAACTGGTGGATTATGACTTCATTTACCGTCTGAGGATAGGTAGTTACCGTGCCTTTTTCAGTTTTCATGTGCAGATAGTGGATGATTGTGTGATGTTCCTCTATCTTGTGCCCAGAGGACAGGCATACGATAAGAAGATGGAAAAGAATCTGCAAAGAAATGATGTGTAGCAGGGTTTGTTGCAGAATGTATATTTTATGAAAACAAAAAAGAAAACCATTCTTCGCCTGCTCATCGCTCTGGTAGTAGTAATAGGTGTGGTGTATGCTTCGTTGCCCTACTACGCCCGTCAGGCACTCATTCACTGGATGCCCGTCATCGATGACCTGGGAACCTTTCACCGGCATACGGTACACCACAATCCTGACGACGTGTGGCACTGGCCCCTTTCAGCTGATTATAACCGCTTCCAACTGGCGGAGAAGGATACGCACTATCTGGACAGCCTGCGCACCGTGTCCTTTCTCGTCATCCGTTGTGACAGCATCGTCTTCGAAAATTACCGTGACGGGTGGAACGATACACTGACCTCAAATATCTATTCTGCTACAAAGACCATTGTGGGACTGCTGACAGGTATTGCCCTCGACGAAGGAAAGATTCATAGTCTGGACGACCCCGTATCGCGCTACATACCTGCCTATACAAAAGGAATGCAGGCTGACGTCACCCTGCGCCATTTGCTGACCATGAGTGGAGGCATGGCGTGGGATGAGGCGTACGCTTCGCTCTTTTCTGTCACAACGCATGGTTATTACGGCAACGATCTTTATGATCTGGTGACGGGCTTGGAGGTGGTTGACCGTCCCGGCGTGCAATATTCCTACCGTAGTGGTGAGACGCAACTGTTAGCTTTCGTTATTGAAGCAGCCACCGGGCAAACACTAAGTGACTATGCCGAAGAGAAGCTCTGGCGCCCGATGCAGGCCGAACGGGATGCCTATTGGTTGCTGGACAAAAAAGACGGTGACGAAAAAGCTTTCTGTTGCTTTCATACCACGGCCCGCGATGTAGCCCGTTTCGGAAGTCTCTTGTTACATCGTGGCAATTGGCACGGCCGCCAGCTGGTATCCGAAGCCTATATGGACGAATTGATGCGTCCCGCTTCGTACCTGAAAAATCAGTGGGGAAAGGACTCACTCAGCTATTATGGTTTCCAAACGTGGGTGATGGATTATCACGGTATGCGTTGCCCTTACATGCGCGGTATGCTAGGGCAATACATCATTGCTGTTCCCGATTTGGATGCCATTGTCGTGCGCCTGGGCCGTAAGCGTTGCGATGTATATAATCGTGAGATTACGACTGATATTACACGGTATATGGATATAGCTATGAAGATACTGGACGGAAAATGATGTGTGCTGTCGGTTATTGGTAACCGGTGCGTATGGCACTATGTGTGAATGTTTTTTCTATAGGGTTGTTATTAATCCATTCTTTGTTTTGCAGGGCTATTCTAGAGATTTTTTGTAAATCTGTATAAGGAATATACCTCTTTGAAATCAAGAGAGTTAGAAGAATTACTTCGTTTTCAGGTAATGAGTTGGCAACCGTCCTAATTGCCGTGGTCTACATCGCTTTGCTTGTTTGGGAAACTCTTACGGTACAAAGGTATGAAAAATATTCAGACTGAAAGGATCATTCCAAAAATTATTTTAGTCAGAATATTGAGCATTCATCCTTATGCAGTCTTGGTTGGAAGCAATTAACGAACAAGGAAGCCACGGTAAAGGCAACTCCTACTCCTACCACGCCTGCCCATCCGTAATGTTGCCAAAACAGACCTGAAACGAACGTACCAGCAGAACCGCCCAGAAAGTAGATGGTCATATAAACGGTATTGACTCGGTTGATGGCGGATGCGTCAAGGGAGACCACGCTGGTCTGATTTGACAAATGGATGCATTGCATTCCTGCATCAATCAAAAGGATGGCGATTATCATCCACAAGTAGCTGTCATTTCCAAAAAATGCCAACAACCATGCAGCCAAGATAACACATCCCCCGACAATGGAGAAGAACCTTACGCCGTACTTCTGGATATAGCCGCTAATGAATACAACCGTAGACGCACCTGCCAATCCGCACAAACCGAGTGCCCCGATAATATCGTCATCCGCAAAGAATGGCTCTTGCTTCATCCGGAAAGCAAGGCAACTCCACAACGCAAAGAACGAGCCATAAGCCAATGCTGCCCTCAACGAAGCGATACGCAAGTATGGGTATTTGGAGAGCAGACGCAACAATGATTTCATCAACTCAGCATAACTGTCTTGAGAACGTGCAGACAGCACAGGCAGCATCCTGTGAATCATCAAAAAGCACCCGAGCATAAACACGCAAGCCACGAAATAGACGGAACGCCATCCCCACACATCAGCCAGAAAACCACTGAACACCCGTGAGCCGAGAATGCCAATGAGCAGGCAGGATTGTATAATCCCTACGTTGCGCACCTTGTGTGCAGGTGCTGAATGATAAGACACTAACGGGATGAAGAACTGTGGCATGACAGAAGATGCTCCGGCAAGCAAGGATGCACCCCACACCCAATAGATGTTCGGGGCAAGGGCGATGGCAAGCAAAGCGCACGAAGAAATAATATAACTGATCAATATCAGCTTCTTTCGTGAAACCAAATCGCCAAGCGGAATGACAAACACAAGTCCGACTACATAACCTATCTGGGTCAATGTCGCAACCATGCTGGCAGAAAAGTCGCTTACCCCAAAATCCTTTGCCATGCTGCCCAACAAAGGCTGGTTGTAGTAGCAGTTGGCAACGGAAAGCCCGGTAGCGACTGCCATCAGAGCCAGCAGAGGTGCCGGAATGCCGTGGTTTTCTCTCAATTCATATTTCATCATTTATTCCTCCTTTCAGTATGACACAACTTTCAATCCAATCAAGGAGGCAATGAGCGTGAACAGGAAGAAAAGCCGTATGGGAGTGGCCGGCTCTTTGAAAACGAATATCCCAATCAAGACCGTGCCGACCGCTCCGATACCCGTCCAAATGGCGTATGCCGTGCCCAAAGGCAAAGTCTGAACCGCTTTGGCAAGTAATGCCATACTCAATACCGTGGAAGCCAAGAAACCGCTTCCCCACAGATAAAAACCAATACCTGATGCCTCTCTCGTTTTTCCCAAGCAGAATGTAAGGCTTACCTCAAACAATCCTGCCAAAAATAAAATTATCCAATTCATACCTATGATTTATTAAATTCGGGTGCAAAAGTAAGCAAGTAATTTCTAACCGTTTTTTACATTTGGTAAAAACGGCTTTTGCATTTGGCAAAAAACAGCTGTTTGTATCTGTTTCTGTGCGTTATTTTATAATTTTGTACCACAACAAAATGACTTATGGATATAAAGGAAATCATCAACCAGAGATATGCCATGCCGGATGCGTCTTTGGACAAGTTGCGGCAATGCCTGACGGAAGTCTCATACCCAAAAGGATTCCAAGTGTTGGAATATGGCAAGATAGAAAAAGACATCTTTTTCATCAAGAAAGGCATTGTCCGCGCCTATACTTCGGTAGAGGGGAAAGAAATTACCTTTTGGGTCGGCAAGGAAGGGGCGACTATTGTTTCCATGAAAGGATATGTGAATGACGAACCGGGGTATGAAACAATGGAGCTGATGGAAAATTCTGTCTTATATGTATTGGAAAGGAAAAAACTGAAAGAGTTATTCTTGGAGGATTTGCACATAGCCAATTGGGGACGGCGTTATGCGGAAATGGAACTGCTTGCTGCCGAAGAACGGCTGATTTCCATGTTGTCAGCCGTCGCCTCGGAACGGTATCACGAGTTGTTGGAGAAAGAGCCTGATTTGTTACAGCGGTTGCCGTTAGGAAGTATCGCCACCTATTTAGGCATCACACAGGCAAGTTTGAGTAGGATTCGGGCACAAATAAAATGACGTTTCAACCAACTGAGGATAGCAAGCGGTTTTGGTCTGCCCCAAACACAAACTTGCTATTTTTCCGTTGGTATTGTTTATAATCCCATGCCCTTGCCTCTCCTAAGCGGTTCAACCGTCCTTTTAACGGATGAGAACAGCCTGCCAAACTGCTCCTTGAACCATTCTCCAATCACTTGCCCGTTGATGGCAAGTGCAAGCTTGGACTTGTCTTTCGGGTCTTTTACCACTTGGAAGCCTGCTTCCTCGGTCGTGAACTTCCGCCTGTGCTCTTCCGAATAGAGCTCGCCTCAAGCAGTACGAGGAAAAGAACGAAGTGCTGGAGCGCGAGATACCGCAGTTGCAAGAGATAGCGGGCAAGACATGGAAGAAGGAGGACGAGCTGAAGCAGTTGAAGTCCGAGCTTGCCGCCCTCGACCGCAAGATACAGTTGGAACTGGCACCCAAACATGAGGATACGCCAAGTCAGGGGCAGGAACAGGGTGGCGGCCAGGCAGTACAGAAGCAGGAGAATGTCCCGAAGCCGGAGAATGACAACAATGATTACATCCGCAGCCATATAATAATAGGTAGGCCGGAACATGCCGGACAGAAGGAATACCGGGGTATGAAGCTGTGAAAAGGGGCCGATGACAGGGAAGATAACTTCCTCTCATCGGCTCTTTCGCCGTATTTTGTCAAACTATCGGAGAATATGGGGCGCAATACGACAAATTTTGCGCAAATTGCACTTCCTTATGGCAAAATTGAAGTATTTTTGCATGGAAAGAAAATAGCAAGACAACGTAATGAACCCTATAAGACCCAAATACATCCTGACCCTGCTGGTGGTCTGCCTCGCCTTTTCCGGCCTTGTTTTCGCAAACGGGGGCGGACGCGCGGACTTGCCCGACAGCATCCTGACGGAAGACCATATCTACAAGTACCTCTATACTGACCGCTCCAAGTCGGAGCGGATTATGGCGGAGATGCGCCGCCGGAGTACGCTGCCCGCATGGGAGTTGGACTACATCGAGGGTGACTTGAATTACAACACGGGGCGTAACCTGGAAGCGTTGAAGCATTACAACGCCGCGCTGGAAAGCCGCCACGTGAAAGGCAACGACACCCTGCGCATGGAACTGCTGCACCGCCAGATTTCCTGTTACGACGGCCTGCACGACGAGGTGAACAAGATGCGCTGCACGGGACAACTCATGGAGTTGGCGAAAAAGCTGGGCGATAAGCCGATGGAAAGCATCGCCCTTTTCAACATGGGCAAAAGCCTGCACTACCAGGGCGACAAGAAGCGCGGCTACAAGTATATGGAGCAAGGTGCGGAGATGATGGCGGCCACGGACTACCGCCTGAAATACGACAACCTGCGCTACGAGTACAAGACGCTCGTGATGTTCTACGAGCGTGACGGGCTTTACGATGAGGTGCTCCGCATACTGGACGCATGGGAAAAGATAGTGTCGGCATCCACGGGCGGCGAGCCTGCCATCGACGGGCTGGACGAAAGCGAGCGGAAAGACCTCTGCGCCATGCGGACTGTTGCCTTATCCCGTTTGGGCCGCAAGGCGGAGGCGGCGGAATGCTACCGCCGGTTCTGTGCGTTGGACAAGAGCCTGAGCCGTAACAATTATCTCATTATGCCCTACCTGTTCGACACGAAACAGTACGGTGAGATATTCCGCATCAACCTGCCGCGTGAGCGTTTCCTCGTCAGTCGGAAGGACACCGTGAACTACTACATGGCCTCTGTCCTGAAATTTCTCGGCTATGCCTACCGTGACGTGGGCGACTACGATAAGTCTTCCGTTTACTTCGAACGCCTTGCCGTGCTGCGCGACAGCCTGAAATGCCGGGAGCAGGAAAGCGCCGCTCAGGACTACGCCGCCCTGTATGACAGCAAGGAGAAGGACCGACAAATACTCCAAGAGCAGCAGGAGAGCCGCACGGCATGGACGATAGCGGGCGGCATCAGCGTGTTGCTCATTGTCAGTGGCATCTTCATCGTGGCCATCATCCGCAAGAACCGGGACATCAGCCGCCGGAATAAGGCTTTGGCGGTACAGGTGGAAGACCATGTGGCAGACCGCAAGGAGCTTGACCGCAAGACCGAGGAAAACCTTGCCCTGTACGACCAGCTGGAACAGGCAAGGCAGAAACTGGAAGCGGAAAGGGTCAAGAACGCGCCCAAGAAAGAGCCGAAGCGGGAAAAATCCATGTCTAATGAAAACGGAGACAAGATGGCAACGGAGGCGGACCGCATCCTCTTTGAGCGCATCGCCTTTGAGATAAAGAACCGCCAGTTGTTTCGTAACCCTGACTTCTCGCGCACGGAATTACTCAAAATCATCCACGTGCCGCAGAACAAATTTGCCGGACTATTCAAACAGTTTGCCGGAAAGTCGTTTACGGAATACGTCCGCGATTTGAGGCTGAGTTATGCCAACGAGCTTTTCATCGAACATCCCGACTGGTCAATGGACGCCGTCATCAAGGAATGCGGCATGTTGCGGAGTTCGTTTTATGTGGCGTTTATCCAAATTTACGGTATGAATCCGGACGAATTCCGCAAAAGCATTCAAAAAGGGCATGAAAATAGCAAATCTGCAAACTACTGATAATAAGTAACTTATATTTTCTGCGTGAATTTTCTGGACAACAAGCGTGAATAAACTGGACAACAAGTGCCAAAAAATCCATTGCCTTAGCTTGCTTCGTCAATAACTTTGCAAGGGCGCGTAAAACCATGCGCTGTTAAATGCAAAGAAAATGATGAAGCAGTACGGACACATATCAGCCATGCAGCCCCCGGCACTGACTGCCGACAGCGGACACTGCTACCACGCGACGGGAGCGGCAATTATTGCGTGTGAGAATCCGTGCAGAAATACCGCTGAAAACTTACGAATGTGTGATTCTTGTACAATCACACAGTGTCGCCACGCGCGTAGAAATACTCTTTGGGAAATAATGTCTTGCACAATCTTTTTCGTGCAAGACGGTTTCTCTCCCATTTTATTCACTTTTAATCCTTACAGCCATGTCAATACTCTTTTCAGACACTGGCACGACGTTTTCCGGCGAGACCCTGATGGGGTTTCTGCTCGCCTTGGTCGTGCTGTGCCTTGCCTTTATCATCGTCCTTACCGTCATTGTTGTCCGTCAACGCAGGCAGATTGCCCGTAAGAACGAGTGCATCGTACGTAATGCTTCCCTGTATCTCGGCCTAATACACAAAAAAGATGTTCCCGAACTGAGCGGAAGACGCCCGGAGTCTGAACTGAGCCAGGTGGAACTGGTGTCGCTCATGCAGTTGATCAGGAAGATGCTCTACGGCTTTGCCCTGATCCTGCCGGCGGCTCCCGTTATGGCGCAGGATAACACGGACACCACCTACGTGTTCCGTTTCGTGCCGACAGACGACATGTTCTATGAGGCTTTGGGCAATAACCGGACTGAACTGGAACGGTTGGAGGATGCCGTGGAAAAATACTATGACGATATCCTTGAGGGCAACATACCGATTCGCGTGGACGGCTACTGCAATTCGGGCGGCAACCGCAAGACCAACCTGAAACTGGCCAAGGACCGCTCCAACCGTGTCAAGTCGGAACTCATTACTTTCAGCAGGGTAGTGGAGGGCAACTTCATCACGAAGAATCATTCGGGTGAAGGCGACTATGTGCTGGTCAGGCTGGTCGTTCCCAAGCGTCTGCCCTCTCCGTCTTCTTCCGAAAATGACGATAAGTCAATTTCGGACAACAACATGAATGTAACGGACAATGCTCCCAATAACCAAGAAAAGGAGAAGCCTGCGGAAGAACCGCAAGCACAACCCGTACAGGCGGAACAGCCGCAAGCGGATGAAACCGCACAGGTCACCCCCGTTGAAAAAGAAGGCAAGGCGGATGCTTACCGTTTCTCCCTCCGTGCCAACCTTTTGCGATGGGCCACACTCACGCCCGACATTGGCATCGAGTGGCGCATCAACCGCTTGTGGGGCATCCTCGTACACGGGTCGTGGACTTCGTGGTCATGGAACAATAAAGACCGAAGGTATGCCCTGTGGGAAATCTCGCCCGAAGTGCGCTATTATATAGGAAAGGAGAAGCGCGGCTACCTCGGCGCGATGTACAAGGCAGGGGCGTTCAACTACAAGCTCTCCGCCACGGGCAGGCAGGGCGACCTGATGGGCGGCGGCATCACGGGCGGCTACCAACTGCGCCTGAACAACGCCTTGTCGCTGGACTTCAACCTTGCCGTGGGCTGCCTCCATGCCGACTATGAGAAGTACGGGGTCACAGACGGGGTGCGTGTCCGGCAGGGCAAGGAGAGCAAGAACTGGTGGGGACCCGTGGGTGCCGGGGTCACGTTGGTGTGGACTATTAAATGAAGAATTAAGAATGAAGAATGGAATGATGAATGAAGAATTAAGATATAGCATGAAAAAGAAGTCTGCGGTCATCTGTTTAATCTGCGTCATCTGTGTGCCATGGATGCTGGCATCGTGCGTAAAGGACGAGTTGTATAACACGCCGCACCCCGACAAAGGTGTGGTAAGCGTGTCCGTGGACTATCCGCAAGGCGCGGAAGAGGATGACTACACCGTGGAAGTGGACGGGCAACCGCTGGACGAAGGCGACAACGCCTCCAATCCCCTGACACCGGGCGAACATACGGTGCTGGTCTATAACACCCCCGAAGGCTTCACCGTGACGGACGGCATCGCCTACGTGGAGCGGCTGGACGGCACCCGTGCCCTCTCTGACCTGATTGTTCCGTTGCCCGAAACGCTTTATTCAGGGACAAAGACCGTAACCGTGGTGGCGGATGACACGCTGCACGTGGACTTAGACATCCTGCAACGGACGCGCGACCTCCGCTTGGAACTGACCGTAACCGAGGGCGACCCGGAGCGCATCGCAGCCATTACGGGCACACTTTCCGGCGTGGCGGGGGCTTACGACCTGCGCAGTGAAACGCTCCATGGCGAGGCTGTCAGCACCGCCCCGGCGTTCACCCGAAGCGGCGACAAGATAGAGGCAGACCTGCGCTTGCTCGGCACGAAGGGCGAGGTACAAACGCTGACACTCACGCTCACCTTCACCGACGGGCTGACGCAGACCACCGAGAGCGACCTGACGGAAGCCCTTGCCGGATTTGGCAGCGACATGACTGAACCGTTCACGCTGACTGCCGGGCTGCGCACCCCGATGGAGGCGGGTTTCTCCGCCAGCATTACCGACTGGGAAGTGGTGGACGGCGGACACGTGGACATACACTGAGACTTTAATGAGACTTAAAAAAACTGATTTCTATAACAACAACTAAAACACTAAAGAAGAAAATGAACAAGAAAACATTCAGCGCAGTAGCCTTGGCAACCCTCTTGCTGACGGCTTGCCAGAACGACGAAGAGACTATGCAGACCGACGCCCGTGTCGCCCTGCAAGTGACCAGCGGCATCCAGACCCGCGCCTTTGACAACCAGTGGGAAAAGGGAGACGAGATTGGTATCTTCGGCTTCACGCAGGGAGATGCTCCCGCACAGGCATACCCCAATGTACGGTACGTGACCAAAAGCGGCAACGGCACGTTCACCCCTGACGGCACCACTATCTATTTGCCCACAGACGACTCGTATTTGGACTTCGTGGCTTACTATCCGCACACTACAGACTTGGAAACCGGAATTTACACGGTGGATGTGGAGAACCAGAGCGACCAAAGTACTATTGACCTCATGGCGGCAGACACGCAGACCGCCGACCGCACCGATCCCACGGTGACGTTCAACTTCGAGCACAAGCTGTCGAAGATTGTCCTCACGTTCAAACCCGGAGACGGCATGGCTCTCTCGGAACTTACCGGAATGAAGGTGCAACTGACCAACCAGCAGCCCCTCGCCACTTTCGACGTGACGCAGCCCGACGGTGAGGTTGTCGTGGGTACGGACAGCCCCACTGATATCACGCTGCTTACCGATGCCGACGGCACTTCCTCTGAAGGAATCGTCCTGCCGAGCGCGAACTTCGACGGCATGACGCTCCACCTTGAACTGTCAGACGGAGGCAGCTTCTTCAACTGGGATTTGAAAAACTCCCAAAATGCGGACAAATTCGAGGCAGGCAAGAAATATGTCTATGACATCACGGTGAACCGGTCCGGACTTGGCGTGACCGCCACCATCACCGACTGGACACCCGGCAACGGTGAGAATGGCGAACAGGGAAACGCTTTCTAAACCTATTGACAAACGAAAAAAAATCACCATCAGATGAAAACGACAATGAAGAAAAAGTATCTGTTATTCGCCGCAGCCGCGCTGACCCTGGCGGCTTGCAGCAACGACGACGAGAACCTGAACGGCGGGCCGGTGGAACTGCGCCTTTCCAGCAGTTTGGAAGTACAGACACGTGCGGCTACCGACATCCAAGGTAGCGCGTTTGAAACAGGTCAATCGGTGGACGTGTTCATCCATGAGCACGTAACATCCGGGGCGGCAACCACTACGTATCCACAACCATTGGTTTACACCACGGGGGCAAGTGGCGCAATGACTCCCTCCACGCAGCCCTACTTCCCCTCCAGCGGAAACGGCGTGACCATCTGTGCCTATTATCCTTCGGACATGGTCGACAACATAGATGCTGGAACAACGGCAACTTTCACGGTAAAGGATGACCAAAGTTTAAAAGAAAATTACATGGCCAGCGACTTGATGTATGGTGTGCCCCAAAACGGTAATCCCGTTAAGCGCACCACGGATGCGGTGGGAATCGGTTTCACGCACCTGCTCTCCAAGGTGAGCGTCAACTTGACAGCCGGTGATGGTAACCCAAACCTTACAGGCGCGACGGTGGAACTGCTTAACGTGCTGCCCACCACCACCCTCACCACGGCTGAAGGAAGCATCAGCGAAGCAACAGGTGCGGCAACCGACATCACCGTATTCACGGCTGACGCCACGACCTCCAAAGGCAGTGCCATCGTACCGCCTCAAACGCTCGGTGCACAGTTCGTCAAAGTGACCTTAGCTGATGGCGGCGAGCTGATAGGCAAACTGAATGACTCTTCGACTCCCGACCTGAAGGGAGGCAACGAATACACTTACAACATCACCGTCAACCTGACCGCATTGAGCATCACCGCGACCATTACGCCTTGGGGCGATGGAGATACATTAGACGGCTCAGCCACGATGCAGTAATTCCGTATATCCACAGCCATCCCGTGCGCCGGCGCAAGCACGGAGATACGCTATATATAATTATGGTGCATCGGGCGGTATCGCAGCCGCCGGTGGCACAACGAAACAATAAAAAAAGAAACAATATGTACAGAATGAAACATACCCTGATTTTGGTAGCGGCAGCCCTTGTCCTCGCCGCCTGCTCGCAGGACGAACCGACGGGCGACAGCCTGCCCGGAGGCAAACGTCCGCTGGTAATCAACGCCTCAGGCCTGCAGGCCATAGCCACGCCGCAGACACGCGGCACCCTCGAAGGCAACTGGGACGGAGTGAAAACGGTGGGCGTGCAGGTGGAAATTATTCCGTCTTTCCCCTCAAAGGAATACAAGGTCGAGACGGAGGATGGCAGCGGCACCGCGCATCTCAGCCCCGCTGAACCTCTTGGTGCCGGTGACATGGCATTCTGGTGGACAAGCACCACAGAGACCAAAATCGTGACTGCCTGGTGTCCGTACGGGGAGGGATACATCCCCTCTGTGTGGACAATTCCCGAAAAACAGACTGCCGAGAACATGCAGGCGGCTGACCTGCTGTGTGCCCGGAAAGAGGGCATGACGTTGCAGGACTGCGAAACGGGGACATTCGAGTTCCGGCACATGCTGTCCAAGGTGCGGATAAACCTCAAAGCATCGGACTATCTGCAAAATGCCGCGAAAGTGGATGTGCGGCTGCTTGACCAATACACGATGGCCAACTGCAACGATATGCCACAAACACTTTCCGGCATAAGCACACGTGACCATTCTATAACGCCATGTCAGCTGGAAACGCCCGGGTCGGGATGCTATGCTTCCTACGAGGCATTGGTGATACCATTGGACGCAGATGAAGTAGCAGCGACCGACGAACTTATCGGCATCACCGTGGATGGTGCGGAATATGTCTATCATCTGCCTGATGACTATAACAATGCTTTGTTCCTCGGAGGCTATGTGTACACCTTCAATATCACCGTAGATGCCAAGGGTCTGGAAGTATCAGTAGCGCAAAGCACTGCCTGGACATCCGGCGACGACGGCGAAGGCTCCGTAGCCCTGCCCTGACAAGCATCAACCCATAAAGACAAAAGGATATGATTCGCAAGATACTGACATACTACGCCGAGCGTCTGGAGGAATACCTCTCCCGTTTCCACCGCCGCCCCGAAGGGCTTGCAATGGTGGGAATGATAGGCAACTCCACGGAGGAACGCCCCAATAGCAAGATGTATAATGAATAATAAGATAAAGACGAAGATATGAAACGAAACAGATTATTTCCGGCAATATGCCTCGTGGCGGCACTGCTGCTCTCCGCCTGTTCGCAAGACGAACCGACAGAGAACAACACGGCGTTGCCCGAAGGCGAATACCCGTTGCAGATAGGCAGCGTCAGCCTCACGGCGGAGATGAGCGAACAGCCGTGGACGCGGGTCAGCGAAAACCCGACAGACGGGATGAGCAGCGAGTTCCAGCCAGGCGATGCCATTGGTGTCAGTCTTAATGGTGAAACCGCTACCTATACCTACGATGGCACGGCATGGACTTCCGAAGCTCCCCTCTATTGGAAGGACAAACAACCAGCCACCGTAACGGCTTGGTATCCCGTGGATGAAGAAATAGACTTCACACAGCAAGATGAAGGACTGACCTACTTACTGAAAGCCGATGGCGTTGAAGCCGGTTTTGATAAGCCTGCAAACCTTACTTTCTCTCACCAGCTTGCCAAGGTGCGGGTGAAACTGGAGGGTGCAAAAGCAAATGAAGTGACAGCAGTCACCGTGCGCAGCTATCCCACTTCGACCCACAGCCATGGCACACTGGACAGCCAAGACAGAAGCCTTACTCCTCAATATGTCCCCATGCGGCGTGCCACCTATGGCGGCGTGGAGTATTGGGAAGCCAACCTGCGCCCCGGTACGTTACAGGCGAACAACTCCTTTGAAGTGGCAAAGGAGGGAGGAACCCCTGTGCGGGTAACGTTGGAAAACATTGTATCCATAACCGCCGGGCAGGTACATACGATAACCATCAGCGTGAACTCTGTTGTGCCTGATGATGCAACGGTCATTACCGATAACACGGGCAACATTACTGATAATGGCGAATATGTGGTGCGTGGCAGCGACCACACGACTCCTATCAACATCACCGGCGGCAGTCCGACCATTTATTTGGACGGGGCGACGGTTTCCGTAGGCAGTGGTTCTGCTATTAACATAACCAATAATGCAACGCCGACCATCTACGTTGTGGGTGAGAACAATAAAATTATCAGCAACAGCGGCACAGGTATTTATGTAGAAGATGGCAGTACTGTAACAATCACAGGCAGCAGCCGGAATGATGAATTGACTGTAACGAGCGGCGATGGCTATCCTGGCATAGGAGGGTCTATGGACGACTCTAATGGCGTGAGTTGCGGAGATATCAACATCAGTAACATAACGGTTTTTGCCAATGGTAGTGTAAGTAGCAGTTCGAGCTATGTTTCGCCTGGTATAGGTTGTGTAGGAAGCAGAATCACGTGTGGGACTATTACAATCAGTAACGCCACGGTTCATGCGTCTGGAGTCACAAGCGTCGGTTATACTACGCCCGGTATAGGTTGCGGCTTTACACTGACACAATATCCGGGAAGCATACCTGATGTCGTTGCTTCCAACAGCGAAATTCATGCCCATAGGGGTAATCCTGGGTATACGTGCGATTACATCGGCTGGGGAGCATTTCAAGATTATCCTTCAAGCACCTATGCCAACAGCACCATCACTCCCGGCGCAGGCAGCATCAAGAGCAGCATCGTCTATTGCTACACGGGCGAAACTTTGGATAAGACGGTGGTGTATGATGAGAATGGCGGAGGAAAAGAACAATAGAATATAAATGAAACCGAGAATAATAAATAATTCCTTACAGCCGCGGCGTGAGTGCGGAGGCTTCCCAAGCACACCGCCGACACTTGTGCTAAGTATCACGGACACTTGTGCTAAGTGTCACGGATACCTGTGCTAAGTGTCAGCGATACTTGTGCTAAGTATCAACGCACTCATGCAGAGGCTGTTAGGAGATGTTTAACTTAAATTCTTTTGAGTATGCCGATATTCAAAGCTATTTACAAAGCCTTGTCGGGCAAATGGCACCCGCAGGCAGTGACAGTAGGCCCGCCCGTGGAAATGGACGAGCTTTGCAAGCAGATTTCCATGATGACCACCGTGAGCGCTCCCGATGCGAAAGCCGCCATCGAAGCCCTGGGCATGGTGATAGGCTCGTTCATGAACTCCGGGCGCACCGTCCATGTGGACGGCCTCGGCACGTTCTACTACACCTGCGTTTCCAACCGTCAAGGCGTGGACACCGAGAAGGAAGTGAATGCCAACCAGATTACCGGCACGCGCGTCCGCTTCGTCCCCGAGTCCACCCGCAAGGGCCGCAACGTGACCCGCGCCCTCATCAGCGACGACCTCGTGTGGACGAACATCAAGTCCGTCTCCACGCTGGACGGCACAGGTGAAGGCGGTTCCGCCTCCGGCGGCAGCGGCAATGAAGGTTCTTTCGGCTAAGCCGGGCATCAAGGGCTGCCGCCACGCACACCCGCCCGGCGGCTGCTTTCAAGAAGTTTTAATGGAGTAATGCACAAAAACGAAACGCATTGGAGCACAAGAAATTGCATCTGAAAATATCCGCATTGGTGTTCACTATGGTGGCGGTCATCGCAAGCATGGCCGCCATTTTGGTGCATGAACGCCAGCGGATAAGGGAGATAGAAGTCGAGTCCGCCGAGATACGACAAGTGCGCCGCGACATCAACACCGCCCACCGCCACATCACCCGGCTTGCCACCCTCGGCGAGAGCGTCATCGGATGGGAAGAAGCCGACAGCACCCGTTACTGCGCCCTCCGCCTACGCACCGACAGCCTGCTGCAAGCCTTGAAGCCCCATTGCCGGGACTATGTGCGCCCAGCACAGATAGACACCCTGCGCACCCTCTTGGCGGAAAAGGAAGCCCATCTGCTGCACATGACGGAAATCCTTGCCAGACCGCAAACTCCTTGATGAAGTCGGGCGTAAGCTCCAGCATCGACATGTCGCTGCGCTTGTAGAACGACTTGATGAACGCCGCCACATAGTTCCTTGCCACTACCCTTGACTGGTAAGTCGCCAGTTTCCTGTCCTTGCCGACACGCTTCTTGAACACCTCGTTCTCACGGTCGAAGGCTTTGAGCAGCGTTTCATACTCGCCGCCTATGCCCTGATAGGCATTGCGCACCATTTCTGCCGTCACAAACGCCTCACGGTCGGAAATGCGCTGGTAGTGCTTGATGATTTGCGCCTTGATGTTGTCGAGCGCAAGGTTCGTTTCCCTTGCCTCCACGCTCTTGCCCTTGGCACGGTTGCCCTTTGCGTCCCAAAGCTCCTTTGAGATGCTCCGTTTGCAACTGAACTGCGCCACCGTCCCGTTGATTGTAACCCGTCCCATGATGGGGACAATTCCGTTCTTCTCCTTGCTGCCGTTCGCATAGAACAGCACGCGAAATGTACTTCTTGTCATACTCGTTCTTTTTTGGTTGCAAAACTATAAATCAACGAGTTAAACCTTGACAAGCAAACCTACGCAGAACGGAGCAAATAAAACGGCGACTGTTAAATCTGCACTTTCATCGGGTAACGGATAGGAAACCGTTCTTCTGCTTCAATCCGCTTTGAAACGGTTTTCAGCCCTCTTCCCAACTTCCGTGATTTTCTCCTAACTGCTTAATTCACAGATTATATTGCGTTAATCTGCTGAAATTCGGAGGTTTTTCCATAGATTTTTAGTAATTTTGTCATAACGAACAAACGAAATACAAATACTATGACCCAGATATACTCCTACGAAAAGATTCGGAACGACATGAGACTATTGGAACTGCTCTCCCAAAGCGTTCCCGACATCGGTGCCGCGTGCACGGAAATCATCAACTTGGAGGCCATCCTGAACCTGCCCAAAGGCACTGAACATTTCCTGGCCGACATACACGGGGAATACGAGGCTTTCCAGCATATCTTGAAAAACGCGTCGGGCAACATCAAGCGCAAGGTGAACGAAATATTCGGAACCACGATGCGGGAATCGGAAATCCGGCAACTCTGCTCCCTGATTTATTACCCCGAGCAAAAGCTGCAATACATCAAGAACTCCGAAACGAACCTGAACGATTTCTACAATATCACACTTCACCAACTGGTAAGCGTATGCCAGTCGGTCTCTTCCAAATACACGCGTTCCAAGGTGCGCAAGGCGCTCCCTAAGGAATTCGCCTATATCATAGAGGAGTTATTGCACGAGTCCCCTCAGGACTACAACAAACAAGCCTACTTCAACCGCATCATCGAGACCATCGTGTCCACCGGACGGGCTGATGAATTCATCTGCGCCATCTGCAACCTGATACAACGCCTGAGCATCGACCAACTGCACATCCTCGGCGACATCTTCGACCGCGGTCCCGGAGCGCACATCATCATGGACACACTGTGCAATTACCACAACTTCGACATACAGTGGGGCAACCACGACGCGCTTTGGATGGGGGCGGCAGCCGGCAACGACTGTTGCATTGCCAACGTGCTGCGCCTGACGCTCCGTTACGGCAACCTCGCCACACTGGAAGACGGTTACGGCATCAATCTGGTGCCGCTTGCCACGTTCGCCATGGAAACATACGCCGACGACCCCTGCCATTATTTCGGGCCGCAACTGGACAAAGACGACACGAGGCATAACCAGAAAGCCCGGCGCCTCATCGCACAGATGCACAAGGCCATCAGCATTATCCAGTTCAAGCTCGAAGCTGCCATGATAGACAGCCGCCCCGAATGGCACATGCAAGAAAGGAAACAACTGGAGCACATTGATTTTGAAAGAAAAGTTTTCGTGCGCGACGGAAAGGAATATGCCATGCGCGACTGTTATTTCCCCACCATCGACCCTAAATCCCCCTACCGGCTTACAGCCGAAGAACAAGAACTGGTCAACAAACTGCACCATTCTTTCAGCGTGAGCGACAAGCTGAACAAACACATACAATGCCTGTTCTCCCACGGATGCATGTACGGGATATTCAACTCCAATTTGCTGTTCCACGCTTCCGTACCGCTCAATGCCGACGGAAGCTTGAAGGAAGTGGACATCAACGGAGAAAAAGTCAAAGGACGGGCTTTGCTAGACAAGATAGGTCTGGTCTTGCGTTCCGCTTTCAACAGCGACACCGAGCCCAAAGAAAGGAAGTTTGCCATCGACTATTTTTGGTATCTGTGGTGCGGCGTGGACTCCCCCCTGTTCGACAAATCCAAAATGACTACTTTCGAACGCTATTTCCTGGAGGACAAAACCACCCATACCGAAGAGAAAGGGTACTACTACAGATTGAGGGACGACGAGAAAGTCTGCGACATGATTCTCGATTCGTTCGGTGTCACGGGGCAGCACCGCCACATCATCAACGGCCACGTCCCGGTACGCGTGGGACGCGGAGAGACACCCATCAAAGCCAATGGCAAACTGATGGTCATCGACGGCGGCTTCGCCAAGGCATATCATAATACGACCGGAATAGCGGGCTACACCTTGGTGTTCCACAGCCGGGGATTCCAATTGGTACAGCACGAACCGTTCACATCGGCCGAAGAAGCTATCAAGAACGGGACGGACATTGTGAGCACCACGCAAATCGTGGAAATGAGCACCCAACGTATGATGGTAAGGGACACCGACAAGGGTGCCGAACTGGAAAGCCAGATAGAAGAGCTGAAAGAATTGCTTTATGCCTACCGCCACGGTTTCATCAAGGAAAGTACCAAAAACAAGTTCCGCTATTGACGCGCAGCGCACGCGTTCCCTTCGCCTGCCCCACAAAGCATCGTCGGTCGGACGTGCCAGGCATCCGGTCTTCCGTACATATTATTTACCAGAATAACATCATTGATTTACAACCGGTTACAGTTGTAAAAAAGTTCTGCGCCAAACGGAAAATCGTTCTCAGCAGATTGATAAATCATTCTCAGCAGAACAAAATTTCGTTTGGCGCAGAACGTTTTTTGTATATCATTCTTCCTTTTCACGCTTCCCGAACAGCAGCTGACGGTCGCGCTCGCAAGCCGGAACGGCCCATGCTTCCGGCACCAAACGCCATTGGTACAAAGGACGGGCATCAATCTCGCCCTTGCCCTTGATATACTCTATGATACATGCACGCAAGTCCTTATCCGTACTGGACAGCAAGCGTTCGTTCAACTTCTCGTGAGGAATGCCGGCACCTTTGGTAAACAGTTCCCCTCCTCCGTTTCCGCGATAGGAATTGACAACCACCGTGTACCACGTTTCAAGTCCGAACGCACTTCCGTCCGCCATCCCCGTCACGCGGATTTTCTCGCCGTAAGGCTTCGTCACGTCCACCGTATAACAAATACCGGCAGCCGAATCGAAGTTGTAAGCCAAATGCTTGAACCCCAAACGCCTGCCTTCGTCCAACACATAGTCCAAAAGCATCACGTGGTCGTCCGGCGTTTTCATCTGCGCCGTCCAAAGTCCGTAACTCATCTCCAACACATCCTTGATTTCCTGTCCAGTAAGCCGCATGGTGTACAGCACGTCATCGTAACGGTAAAGATTGAACACGTCGCGCACGCACACGTCCCCCTCCTTGATGCTAGCCGCAAAAGAAACCGGAGCTGCAAACGACAGCTGGGCACCCGTGGCCTCCAACTGCGCCCGGTGGACAATGTCTACAAAAGCCGACGGGCCGAAATAAGCATCCTGGCTTTCAATCGTACGCACGAACCGGCCGATTTTCTGCCCCACATAATACTCCGTATTCCGGATATAACGGCTGAAATAACGCTGCATGTATTTGGATTCTTCACCTTTATAGTACGACAAATCCGTTACTTTCCCCCTCACGGACACCACACGGTTGTCCTCCCGTCCCGTCTCTACGTCTATATCGACCTCGCCCACCGTTACAGCCATGCTCGACGGAGCCAGGCAAAGTACCTCTTTGCCACCGGGCCCCATCACCGTTTCACAGTTCTTCATGTGGTCATGCCCATAGCACACGACATCAAATCCCGCCACCTCACGGGCCACGTCCAAAGCCGCATTCTCCGAATAGTCCGGCGTAACGATGCCGCCTTCCTTTCCGGAATGGAACAGTCCGACGAGCACGTCCGGCTGCTCTTTCTCCCGAATCAGGGGCACCCACCGACTTGCACAAGACACCATGTCCTCAAACTCCAAGCCGTCCCACAAAGCCGGCGGAAGCCAATTCGGCAAAGCCGGGGTCGTCATCCCCATTACGGCCACTTTCACACCGTAACGCTCCAATATGCAATAGGGAGGCAAGTAGCATCCGCCCCTCGCCCGGTCTATCACATTGGCCCCCAACACCGGGAAACGGCAGGCGGCCGTCCAACGGTCGTACACCGCATGCCCCGTCTCGATGTCATGATTCCCTATCGTACCTACATCGTATGCCATATAGTTCATGATTTCCGCCGCCAGATTCTTTCCGGAAGAAGCTACGAAATTATTGTAATACACCACAGGACTCCCCTGCAATATGTCACCGCCGTCCATCAGCAACAACCTGTCCCCATAAACCTTCCGCAACGACTGCACGTAAGCGTACACCCGCGAAAGGCTTCCTTTTACGGCATGATTGTTCACATAATCTCGCATGAAAAAACTGCCATGCACGTCACTCGTATGTACAATCTTTAAACTCACGACTTGTTTGCCTGCCGTACTTTTTATCATAATCAGCCCTCCGAAATTGAAT
>ENA-ORVG01000501-ORVG01000501.1-human-gut-metagenome-genome-assembly--contig:-NODE-501-length-54246-cov-7.409385_pt1 | contig 54246 bp, 56 predicted proteins | sample MGYA00242091_ERZ509233 | MGnify/ENA primary metagenome ERZ509233 (study PRJEB26280, sample SAMEA2338840) | human gut metagenome | biome: human gut; feature: human-associated habitat; material: faeces... | reverse complement strand
GAGCAGCGGCAAAATCAACAACCGGCTTCTCTGCGAACTGGCTACCCACCCGAATTTCCGGCGGCTGATGATAGATATGGAAATCTGCATCGACCAGATCGCCAATATGCGGGTGGAGCAGATGAATCTGGTGTTGGAGGCAACCCGGCAAACCGTCCTCAGCAAGTATGCGCCCGGAGAAGATGAACTCTATATGCGGACGCTGGAACTGGGGCAAGTGCAGGAAAGCGATTTTTACAGCCACGTCATACACGATGATCTGGACAGCATCGTCCGGGACATCCGGGAAGCACACCGCAAGGACAAGACCACGGCAGACCCGCAGCCCACGCTGGATGATGTGAAGGAAAAATTTGAGCAGGCAATCCAACAGGGCAGTGATATAGAGATGCTGATCCACGAGTTCTGCGATAAGTTGCAGATACCCTTTGAGAAGATTTCCTCGGAGGACTTCTCGGCGTTTCTGCGGATACTGAGCCTGTCCAAGCTGCTCAAAAATCCCAACAACATGAGGGGAAAGGCCAGCCCCATCCTGCCCAACCGCAAGGCCAGACGCAAGCAGAAGTAAAATCTGCCGGGATTTGCTTTCTACATAAAAAGTATAGGTCTGGACACGGCAAAATCAGAGTGACTTACAGTACAGCTACCGGGCGTGTTTGTCACGGTTGGCGGCTGCAAGGGCAGCAAAAAAGGCCATCCACCGGTTGATCGGCAAATGACCTTCTATGAAGCTGTATTCTATTGTGGTGGTTGTGCCCAAAATGGGCACAGCCAAAAGTCGGTGTGATTTCGATTTTAGTCGGAGTCAAAATGACCCCGACTACTTCATTGTGCTAAAGTGGTGGCGGACATTTTGTCCACCACCACTTTATGGGAGTAGAGTAGTCGTACTCAAAATGAGAACGGCTACAATGGAGATACTACTCTTTTTCTTTCTGCGACACCTGCTCATGGGCTTCCTGCTGGACAAGCAGCCCCGCCGAAAAGCCGTATTTGAAGTGGCTTTCGTTTTCCTCACACTGAGCGATTGCCACCTGCGCCCGCAGTTCTTCGACCAGTGCATAGTCCTCTTTGCTCAGACGCTCCGATAAGGTGTCCATCAGGGCGGCGCTGGCCTTGACTGCCTGCTTGAATCTCGGTGAATCAGCGACCACCGTTTCACAGGGATAAAATCTGCCGTTAAACATTTCTTCCAGTATCATGCGCCCACCTCCCTCAGACAAAAATCATCTCAGAGAGGATGATTTCCTCTGCCCGGCTGCGGATGCTGTTCATACCCCCGACCCATGCAAGCTGGTCACGGGCTTTCAGTTCCTCGGTGACGCCCTCCGCCTCCTGCATCTGCGAGACGATACACGCTAGCCGGTCAACGGCCTGTTCGTTCAGGTCAGCAAGATATGTCCAGAGTTTTCCCGACAGAAGCAGGGCGTTGTACTGGCCGGGCCGGTGTTCTTGCAGAAACGTCTTGTGCATCCGGCCCCACAGTCCGATAGGGCGGCTTTCCTCCGGCAGCTTCAGATCGGGGATGTAGTAGTCTCCCACCAGCGTGTAGCTGATGCCGTTTTGATGGATTTTCTTTGGTAAATGCTCCATATTCGACCTCCTGTATTCAGTTTTTTCAGAATCCAGTTGATCGTGTCCCTGTTCATGATAAATTCAAGGCAACTGAACTCTTCACGAACAAGTATGGCATATCTTTGCCCAGCTTTTGGAAATTCTGTCCATGGGACTCCTGCGTACCCTTCGTGACGCTGGTGTTATACATATCAATCGTTTCTTTCCCCAGCAGGGCGCTCCAGCTTTTCAAGGTGGTTTCCTCCTTTCCTCCCAGGAACAAGCTGGAATCACAGTTGCCGATGATGGTGTCCATGTTATCCTTATACAGTGCTTTCAACTGGCTCTGCGCCTGCAGCACCAGGCAGGCTGAAATCTCTCTTGACCGAATCGTTGCCATGAGTTTTTCGAGGTTTGGGATTTGCCCGATATTAGCCGCCTCGTCAATCAAACAGCGCACATGCACCGGCAGCCGGCCTCCGTATTTATCATCCGCCCTTTCACAAAGCAAGTTAAAAAGCTGGGTATAGGCCATGCTGACAAGGAAGTTGAATGTGGCGTCCGTATCGGAAATGATAAAAAACAGGGCTGTTTTCCGGTCCCCGACCAAATCCAGCTCCAGCTCGTCATACATGGTGATCTCACGGACCTCTGCAATATCAAAGGGTGCTAATCTGGCTCCGCAGGAAATCAGGATTGACTTTGCTGTTTTGCCAGCCGCCAGTTTATATTTTTTATATTGCCGGAGGGCGAAGTGGTCCGGGTCTTTCTGCTCCAAAGCGTCAAAGAGAAGGTCAACCGCGTTTTTGAACGATTCATCATCCTCCCGAACCTCCATGGCATTTATCATTTCTACCAAAGTGGAGAAGTTCTGCTCGTTCCTGGGAGCCTCATAATAGATGTAACCGATCAGCGCCGTGTAAAGCAGCGTTTCGGCTTTCACCCAAAAATCGTCCCCGGATTTTCCTTCCCCTTTGGTATTGGCGATCAGCACTGTAACCAGCTTTAATATATCTTTCTCAGAGTGGATATACGCAAATGGGTTATAGTGCATCGACTTCCGAAAGTTGATCGTATTGAATACCCTGATCTGATAAGGCTCATAAATGATCTTGCCTTTCTTATTGCGTAGGGGCTTTCCGTCCTTGCCCAGCTTGGGAGCGCCGCGGGAGAGCAGCTTTCCACATTCCACCAGGACAGTCCCTTTCGGATCTGTCACCACATAGGAGGAATGGAGCTGCATCAGGTTCGGTTTTATGAAAAACCGAGTTTTACCGGAACCGGAACCACCCACGACCAGTACATTTTTATTCCGGGCATAAGCCGGATTTTTAGGCCTGCCGGACATCATCAGCCCCTCCGTCTGGGTCAGAATGATGTTGTTTTCAGCCTTGGAGTCCATAAAGGGAGCAATATCCGCTTTTGTTCCCCATCGGGCCGAGCCGTACTCCACATCCTTCCTGTACTTTTTAGCATTTTTCCCTTTCACATAAACCACCAGCCGCACCACCGCGGCCCCGATCAGCCCGATCAGCCAGTCAACCGCCGCGCCGGGCATAGAAGTCTGAAAGGCCAGGGTAAAGCCATCCGCCAGTCCCAGCAGCTTTGTAGAAGCGTCAACACCGGGAGCCAGCCGTACCGCCTCGCCAAACTTGGCAAAGAACCAAAGGAATATAAGGTAAGGCAGGTTGGGCAGCACATACTTTTTCACAAAGTCCGCTGGCTTCATCGTTCCGGCCCTCCATGCTCCTTGTTTTTTACAGGGTCGCGGGCCAGCTTTCTCGCAATCTCTTTGAATTTCGATAGCTGGGAGAGAAGGGACGGCCTGTTTTCGCGTTTTACCGTCTTTTGCGTATATTTCTTGAAAGCGGCTTCAATCGCGTCAGCCTGGCTTGCCTTAAAATACACGGTCCACTTAGGCGGGGAAACGCTGATGTCTTTCTCCACATGGTAGCGGACTTTATATTTCTTTGCGTATCGCTCAAAAGAGCGAATCCGGTCCTCAACCTCGATCTTATGGGCGTCCGGCGTCTGCGCCGTAAGCCGGCGCATACTGTTCCGGCCGACTTTTGGGGTAGTGCGCTCTTTTTCAATCTTCCGCAGGGCGGCGGCAACAGCGGCCCGCATCACACGGCCTGTCAGTTTTGCGGCCTGGACCGTTACGGATATGGATTTCCGTTCAAGTTCTTCCTGCAATCACATCCTCCTTTCGCATGATATATATAATAAGTAGAAATCACCGGACCTCCGTTTGGAGGGTTTGCTGCCGGGGCGCCTTTTCAAAGTCTTTAGCCGCCTGCGCTACCTGCACACGGGCATGGTCGAGAAACATTTTCAGCATGGATCGGGGGGAATCCCTTTCCACCAGCTCACCGGTCATGCCGCTGCACGCGTCAGGCAGGTAATCCTCAATGCCTTTTAAGGCTTCCTCGTTACCGCCGATAAAGCCCCAGCAGCTATCCTCCAACTCGCCGTCTTTATACAGTTCAAAACCATACGCCTCGCCGCGAAGGTAGGAATCGTAATATTCCACCTCGCCGCGCATACGGTCCTCCGCCTTCTTCCGGGTAGCGGCAGTGAAGGTCTTGCCGCCAAACTCCCGGAGGGCATCTTCCTTGGAGGCGTAGATCCATCCGATCTGCCCGCTGTCCCAGGGACAGGAAAAGCCAGTGGTATTCATGGTAATGCCGCTGTGGTCGTAAAGATACAGCGGCAGCATAAGGAATTTCTGTGAGATCACCTTCATCAGCCGTTCATCCACCTCACGCTCATAGGCCGGAGAACCAAAAGGGGCTTTGATCTTGTAATTCATCAGGTCCAGCGCCCGCTCATAACGATGGGCGCCCCGTTCATCGTCGCCCACTGTTTTCAGGTAAAGGTCCCGGAGAAAGTCATCTTTATCTATGTAATTGTGATGGTCGCCCAGGTGATAGCGCCGGTGGAAGCAGACCATTTTCCCGAAATTATCATCCTCACGGGGATTGAACGGGTCATCGTCCGGCTGGATCACCAGCACATACGGGCCGCGTGTCGCTGTCAGCATCTTTGCCCTCCTTCCTAAAGCTCCGGCCCGGATTTATGGGGCGGCTTCTGCGTTCTCTCTTTATCTTCCGGCGAGGAGACCGGCTGCTTGACGGCAAGGATCTTACCGCCGATCCGCGCAAACGATTCCGGCGCCAGAAATTGCTCCTTATATTTTTCCAGCAGGTCAGGGGGAAGATCTGAAAAACTTTCTTCCCCAAGCCCGGTGATAAGAAAATTACCGGCAATGATGTCGTAAATCTCTCCGGTATCATCCCGAAGCGCACGGTTCAAAGGCAGCCCCAGGAATTTCCCTTCCTCATTGCAGATCAGGGCCACAGGGTCCTCATACGGATAAACTGCCTGGATAGGGCCGTCCACCGCAGCCTGCAAAGCCTCAAGCCCCGGCTCAATATCTGTTTCATGGGGGATTTTCCCCGGCTGCACCATTAAAACTTTCATCTGTGAATATCCTCCTTTTTCTTATCCGGCGCTTTTAGCGGCGCTGCTTTTTCCTGCCTCTTTGCGTCTGAGAGTTTTTCCAGCACCGAAGCCCGTCCTGCCTTGCCCGAATTACGCCCAGGCGCAGTTACAGTCTTTTCCGGTTCCTGTCCTTCCATGATATATCCTGGCAAAAGTGAGCCATGTAGAGTAAAATGCTGCTTGTATTGATCTGGAACCGGAGGGGAAATCCCTGTGAACAAATGAGAATAGGCTTTCTTCCGGCCCTCCAAATACTTCATGGCAGCATTTTTATCGGTATAGCGTTTCTGACTCTGCCCGGCAATTCTTTCTCCATACCCCTTCTTAGGGGAATTTACATAAACATCCCAGGTGACATACCAGGCAACCGGCACACTCTGTTTCGTTTCCCGATCATATTTCGTATCTTCCCAAACGCTGCAAGTCATCTTATAAACACGGTTGCTGATTTCTTCGCCATCCCGCCAGTTATCCTTTGATTGCCACTGATTAGATGTATGAGCAACCTCCGGGGTCCGCAGATATTCCAGCGCCCGGTTGATGGTCTGTGTCGCCGCCGCCTGCTGTTCCCATTGCTTTGCCGCAGCCAAAACGATCTCATAGGCTTTTTGCTCACCATCAATGCTTCCCTGGCGCATGGCTTCCAAACTTTCCGTGCCCATGGCAATCAAAGCAGAAATATCTACATTTTCGCAGGAAACACTATGTTCCACTTTTAATTCATATCCGGGTTTTAAGTCATCCCCATAACGATAAACACGGTAATCCTTATTTTCTTCCAATCTTTCACCTCCATCAAAGTTCCGGTCCATGGGTCTTATTTTGTTTGGGCGCTGCTGGAGTTTTGCTCTGCTCTTTAGTAGCGGCAAGCTGTCCTAAAATAGAAGGCTTCTCCCCGCCAAAGAGGGAAAGCTGTTCTACATCCGTGATAACCGGCATGGAATCCATGCGGGAAGGTGAGGGCATTGCCACTGGCCGAGTTTCCTCTAATGTCTGCGGGTGGTCGGAATGGGTGAGAAAATGTTCCCGCTTTAGGTCCGCAAAAACTTCATCAAAAACAGCATTGATGGCCTTGCGTTCCTCGCCCTCCGGGAAGGCTTTCAAGATTTCCATTTTCCCATCCTTGCCGGTGGCAAAAGTAGCGGCGCTGTCGGCGTGGCCCGCCAGATAGTCCGAAATTTCAGGCGCCAGCTTATCTTTGATATAGCAGGCGAAAGCCCTGGCGGTCATTTCCGTATTGCTTTCCCAGTAACCGCCGTCTTTTTCACATTCCTGTCCCATGCGCTTGGAATTTTTATAGTAATCCGTTTCAACACGGCCAATCTGCGGAGGGTCCTGCGTCTGCATCCCGGACAGCATACGCTCGAAAATCTCCAGGCGTTCCCGTTCACTTTTGGGGATCACACGCCCGGTGACAGATTTCTTAAAAGCGCTTAGCTGTTCCACAGATCCGGGGACGCCTGAAAGAAATTCCTCCCGAAGGACCGAATAAGTCTCCATGTGCGCCTCATCGTTTGCCATCCGTTTAAGCGAGGGGAGTACCGCCGAATCCAGCCAGTTCGCCGCGTTTTTCCGGGTGCGTTCCACCTGTGCCTCGGCCCGCGCCGCGGCCTGCTCCGGCGTTTCCGGCTTATATTTCATGGTTTCGATCAGCTTTTTGAATGGCTCATAAAGGTGAGGCTGCTCGGAAAGGAATCCTTTGGCTCCCATCTTTACACCCAGATAATCGTCCAGGCCATGCCACCACTCATGGGCCAGGGAACCGGCCCCGTGCATCTTGGTAAGGTTGATGACCTTCCGCAGCGGTTCATAGTGGGCGGCGGCGTTGCCGCTGCCGCGGGCGCCAAAGGCAATCGAAAGTGTTCCCTGGTAGGAAATATCCTTTTCGCTGATCCTGAGGACTGCCGCCAGATCTTTGAGCGCGTCAAATCCCATATTCAGAGACGCGCGCCGGTCATTCTGCGTCATCCAGTTTCCAAATTCACCGCCCCGGAACGCAAAGGCGTCAAGATAGTCCTGTCCAATCACATCACGGTTCCCGCGGTAATCCGGGCCGGTACGCCGGACGTTGGAAAGCTGCTGCGGGACAAACCGTTGCTTTCCGCCGGCCCCGCGCTGTCTGGCAAAATCCTGTGTCCATTTCAGGGCTTCCTCACGGGTGGGAAAATTCGTTTTCAGGATCGTATAGCCTTTCGTGACATAGTAGGTATCGGGAAGCCAGTCGTTATTTTTCGAGTAGGTTCTTTGGCCGTCATTGAACCGGATGTCATACCCGCGGGGAACCTTCTGGCCGGCAGGAACGCCGAACTGCTTTTTTACAGCCTCCCGGACAATTTTTCGCTCGAAATCCTGTTCCCCACGGAAGTACAGGGCATTTACCAGCTTATCGGTAATGACCGGATTATCCCGCCCCTTTGGGGTGGCCCGGATGTAGCCGCCGCCGATCCCGTGGGAAACGCGCTCACAATAGCCGCCGTCTATGATAAGGACCTCAAACACATCCATCGCTTCCTGGACGGTCTGGACCTTCTCAACGGCTTCCTGCACCTGCCGGACAGTCGCGATATACTCTTTCTGCCGCGCCAGACGCTTTTCAGGCGTATCATCGGAACGCAGGTACCGCGGGGAAGCGTTCAGGCTGTCACGCACAACTTTCCGAAAGTACAGAATATCCACCGGGACGCCGGATTGAAGCAAGGCATTATAATCCGGCTTTTTCCAGACATTATCCTTTTTGACGTACTTTTCGGCCTCGCGCTCATTCATCCCCAGCAGGTCATCAACGTACAGGCCGCGGGCAGCCCAAAGATCTTTTTTGGCACCGCCGATCTTTTCGCCGAAATCTTCATGTACAATTTCCTTCGCCATCTAAAGCCACCACCTCCTTATTACCGTTTTGGTATATGCTTTTGCCTCAAAGACATAAGAAAAGGCGCAAGGCCTGCCTAAAAGGTAAGCCAGCGCCAGGTTCCATTCCTCCACAGGGAACGTGCTGTTTTCTATTTCAAGAAGTGCCTGCAAAGATAAAAGCGGGCACCAGTCCCGCAGATCTGGAAGGGACACACCCAACCGTCTTGCGACAGCAGCCAGCAGAGCCGGCTCATGCCGCTTTTTTAGAAAAAACTGTTTGATTCTTTGATTCACCCGCTTGGCGGCCTCCTTTCCTCTGATACCCCCTCGCCTGCGATTTTGCTTATGACCTCCGGGCCGGTTTCGTAAATCTGCATCAGCCTCCGGGCCATGCCGCAGGGACGGGCAGCTCCCGTTGTCCAAAGGCGTACTGTGGAAGGGGTAACATTCATCAGCAGCGCAAAGGCTTTTTCGTTGGTTTCCAGCTTTTTCATCAGGGCCTTAACCATGGACGGACTGTATTCCGGGCAGCGGGCAGCCCCGGCGATTACCTGAATCGCGGATTTGTCATTGTTCATTGAGTTTTCCTCCTAAATTGAAACAGCCGCCTGTTTCTGGCGGCTGGCGTGCTTTTCTTCGCGGATCGCTTGAAGGGTGTGCTGCAGTTTTTCATTGTAGTCCTTCCCACAACGGGGAGGGTTGACCGAAACCCGGAGCTTAGAAAATTTCTGATCTGCTTTCAGCAGCGTCCTGATCTTCCGCGCGTTGGTGCGCCCCGCAAGGTCATTATCCAGATAGAGGGCAACACGGGTGATCTCCGGATGGCGCTCAAGGAAAGCGACCAGGGCCACCGGGGAGGTGCCGCCCAGGGAAAGCCGGTAGCCATTCCACTGCCAGCCCTCCAGCTTTTGGAGCGTAGCATGGGAGAGAGCGTCAATCGGGGCCTCAAAAACCGCCAGATGGCGGCTGCCCGGCTGATCCGGCGGGTAGCAGAAGCTAAACCGCTTATCACTGCCGCTGATGTCTTTTTTCAAGTCACCCGCAATGCTGCGGACGCAGGCAAACCGGCCTGTACCGGCATCATCCCGTCCAGCGAAAACACAAACCGCCTCGTTGTTATATCGGGACTCATAGAAAAGGCCCAGCCGCATACACCGGCTGATGATGTCCGAATGGATTCCCCGGCGTTGAAGGTAAGAAACAGCAAAGGTGGCACACCGCTTTACCCAGGGGAGGCGAAAAGGTTTTTGCTCCACCGGTTTCCGTTGTTCCCGGCTGCCGGAAGCTGTATAATGGGAAACAGCCGGGGCGCCGCAGCCTGCCAGCCGCTCAACAGCCTCCACAAAGCTATATCCCCGGATTTCCATGAGGTAATCCACAGCGTTGATCTTTCGCCCCCGGCTGTTCCAGTACCAGTAATTCTTGCTTGCCACATAAACCAGACTGTCATGCTCCCTGTGACGGTAATTGGCGCCTTCCCGTTTCAGCACGCCGCTTTCGTAGGAAAGCAGATAATGTAACAGATCAGCCTCCCGTGCCTGAGTGATCTGTTCCTGAGTCAAGCCCGGCATGGTCTTGGCGTTTCATGGCTTCTCATGGCGCTCGGCCTCCTTTCTGAGATCTTTTCTATCACAAGCGGTCCTCCCGTTATCCATAAAGATCGTGGTTGACTTCGGCACGGTAATAACTGTCCATGGTAGTCGGGGCATTGTAAAGAGCCGCCAGCAGGTAGGACTTGATATTCCGCACTTTGGTCGTGTTATTATCCAGACAGTCAAACACGTACTCCACATGGGAGAAATTTACTTTCAGGAAACGGCTTTTTACCACCTCGCGGGGGTAGTCATCTCCGGCAATGCGGATGTATGGGCGTTTAGAGAGGACGGTCTGCAGCATCAGTTCAACCAGTTCGTCCACACGCTCATACCCATACCGGTGGACAAGAGCCTCAAATTCAATATTTTCTTTGATAATTTGCCGATAGGCATCTATCCGATCTATCCTATCCCTATCCATCTCTGTACTGTCAGAAGGTGTCCTTCCGGAATCCGGATAGATTGATTGATAGGTATTTGATCTATCCGTTATTGATTTTTCAGTAATTGATTCTTGTATATTTAATTGGGCGGGATTATCCTGTTCAGGTTTCCCCAAAACAGGTTTTGCCTGTCTTGGATTTACCTGTCTTGGATTTTCCCGTTTAGGTGGCAGAACAGTATCATGCCCATTGGGAAGCACAGGTTTCTCATGGATGACATACTCAATATCACCCAGCCTGCCATGAGCGTCACGGAGCCGGTGCCGGGTAAGATACCCATGCTTTTCCAGTTCCTTGATCGTGCTGCTGATAGAATCCACCCCATCTTTACAGATATGCGCCAGGCCCTTCGTCGTATAGTCCCAATTATCCGGTAAGGACAACATCAACGACAGCAGCCCTTTTGCCTTTAAGGACAGCGACACATTCCGAAGATGGTGATTGGACATGACTGTAAAATCTTTTGTCTTTTCAACTCTGAACACTGCCATTTGACATCCTCCTTCCGGGCAGGTTTTCATACTGAGCAGCAGCTACAAATCTCTGTCTTTATGGTCGTAATTCAGATAGCCATTGTGTACTTTGGCATGGTTCTTGATCTTAATGAAACCGCGTTCCTGATTATCCAATGCTTTCTGATACCCTTCGTCCGTAAGGAACAGACGCATCTTATCGCCTTTATCCCCGACAAAGGAATCGAAGGAAAGCACATCAAAGACGACCATGTGGCGTACCTGCGGGTCGAACCGTTCCAGGGCCATAATGTCATGGCCTTTCAGCTTTTCAGCCCCGGATTGCTGCCGGGCCAGTGCGATTCTTTCGCCCAAAGTGCGGGGGTAAGGCAGGCGATAATTCTTCTGGATGTCCTTCACCAGATCCATACACTGTTCATTTGACAGAACCCGCAGCTTTGCGAGAAGGCCGCGCACCATATCACGCTGCTCCGGGTTACGGGTAAATCGGGCGGTCATATAGAGTTCATCCAGCACTTTTGCCTGGCAGTCACCATCAACCTGAAACAACTGTCTTTTTTCTTCTTCGTTAAGTTCCATGTGAAATTCCTCCTTCTGAAAATGAGCGCAAAAAAAGAGCGCCCATCAGATCAGATGAAACGCTCTTGAAAACAGCGGTCTGGTAAAATACCGCACCGCTATGGCAATATTCAATTTTGTCTTTTAGGCGACACCTCCCATCATTCGACAGATTTTTCGTTGACTATTAGGGTTGGAAAAGGAATTGAATAGGCAACGACAAACGCTGAAACCCTTGAAAACACTGGGTTCTTCCGTTTGTCCTTATTATACCGTAAGGGCACAGTTTTGCAACACTGTCATTAGAACAGGGGATGGATATAAAGACAATATCTCATATGCTTGGTCACACAGATGCAGGCTTTACAATGAACACATATATGCATGTGACGAACAATATGCAGCAAACGGTGGCAGATGCAATGGGTAATCTGATAACTGAATCAGAAAACGAAAGAAAAAATAAGTTCATACATTTCTCAGCATAACAAAAAAGGCTCAAGGAACAAAAATCCTTGAGCCGAATTCTTTTCAATTTATGTCAGTGGGAGTCAAATGGGCGTCTTTGATAGGCCTTACAATTGCAAATGTTAGCAAGGGAAAATATATACTTATACCTATTGTTATATAAGTTTACCTATGACTACTCGGTTAATGGGCAGCTTTTAGTGAAGAAATACCAAAAATAAAAAACTCAGGCAACGAAAGTTACCTGAGTTTTTTGGTACGCCGGAAGGGATTCGAACCCCCGACCTTCTGGTTCGTAGCCAGACACTCTATCCAGCTGAGCTACCGGCGCATGCGAAACACACATAAACATACCTATGTATATTTAACGCTCAAATAATATACCACATTGCAAATAAAAATGCAAGAGTTTTTTTGCTTAAAACAGGTTAAGTTTTGCTTTTTGTTCCGCTTTCTTTCTTTTCTATGAATGTTTCCAGTATATCTCCTGCCATTTTGCAAAGCTCGGGGCAGGGGCGTTTTTTGTAATATTCCGGTGTGCGCGCATCGGGAACGGGAGAGGAGACTTTGCCGCTTGCAATGCCCAAAAGTTCCCGGCATACGATGGATCCGTTTTGCTTTTTGAATTCATTTGCCACTTCCTGCACCATGGCGTATACGCTGGCTTTGCCTTCATCTCCATACAGCGTGGAAAGCACATAGGTCATTCCGGATACGGTGCCGCAGACTTCCCGGAGCCTGCCCATTCCGGCGCCGAAACCGATCGTCTGCCTCTCAACCAGTGTGGGATCAAGCCTCATTTTATCGCAAAATGCAAGCGCAACAGACTGCGAACATCCCCTGCCTGTGCAGAAGTATTCTTTTGCTTTATCACCCCTGCTCATTTGGCGCAGTACCTCCGGTAGGTTCGTTTTGTTCCGGCAGCGGGGCAAAACGGGCAGTCAGATTTCGGTTTGAATCCACGCGGATTGTGTATCTTGTTGCGGACGCAACCTGCGCGCCCGTGTCATTATCATACCATCCGGTAAACTGATATCCGGTGTCCGGCGTGGCGGTCAGCGTTATCCTTTTTCCGGATTCAAAAGTTCCGTCTCCTGAAACGGAACCGTTGCCGTCAATATCAACGGAAATGGTATAACGCGCAACCGTTGTGGTTGTTGTGGTGCGCTCGGTTGTTGACTCCGTTGTAGATTCCGTTGTTCTTTCCGTTGTCCGGTTTCTTGTTGTTTTTTCCGTTTCCGTCTCGCTCAGATCGGAAGTAACGGTAACAGAGGGATTGGTTGTAGTTTCATCATCGTTATTTACCACGGCGGCAACGATGATGCCCACGATCATGGCAACCAGGATCACTGCCAGCACGATGATAATGATAATGCTTTTTTTGTTTTTTGCTTTTTCGTCTTCTGCGCTGTCTTCCTCATAGGCATCGGATTCATCAGGCTCATCCAGTTTGTGCGCGGGCTGGTTATCCGGATCATCCTCTTCCGGCACGATCTGATCATTGTCGTCAAACAAAGGGGATCCGCAGTTTTCGCATATGTATCTGCCTTCCTGATTATCAAAGCCGCAGTTTTTGCATCTCATATTTTACATACCTTTCTATAGATTTCAGTTTAACAAAGCAAGTATAACACAGAAAAAACAAAATAACAACTGCTTATTCTGTAAAAGAAATGATAATAATTTTTGCTAATTCCGTTTTTGGTATTGACTTTTTGTCGATTTTATAATAAATTAAAGTAGTAGCAAATTGATTATGCTTAGTTCGTACTGAAAGGGGTACCAAAGTAATGAAAAAAACAATTAAAGCAATTCTCTGTGTTGTTCTCGTTGCTGCTTTCGTGCTTTCGCTTGCAGGTTGTGCGAAATTAAATTACGTAACAAACGGAACGATACAGGCAATCAAAGAGGTTCAGGACGGCACTTGGAACCAGACCGATGAGGGCGAAGGCGAAGATGCCGGCGCTGCAACCACAATCGAACCGTTTGTTGCAGGTACATACGGCGGTATTGAGTTTGCTGATGAGGCTTCTGTTGTAAACTATTATGTTCAGGCATATAACAACACGAAATCTCAGACTGCAAATTACACCGATGCAGACGGCAATGCGGTTTCTTACTATGCGCTTCTTGGTGAAGAAGATCTTCAGATCGGTAAAGTTCTGATCGAAGGTCAGGAAAACTCCGTAATCAACAATCTTGTTCCCACCATTGTAGGCGGATTGTTCTCAAAGAGCACTTACGGTCTTCCTCCGTGCAACAACAGAGATCCGCTGCTTGATAACTCAAACGGTGACGCTTCCAATCCGGGTCAGTTTGATTTCAGACAGTCCTATTTCACACCGGAAGACTGCCAGGCTTGTAACGTAGTAGATAACGGAGACGGCACTATTACCATCACCATCCAGCCGAAAGAAGGCTCCATGTCCATGCGCGGCGAGGATTCCCAGGGCAGATTCTTTGAAGTTCTCGGCGATATCGGCGCTACGGTAGATTCTATTTCTCAGCTTTCTTGGGCAAGCGGCACAACTGCTGAAAACTGCCTTGTTAATTACTCCGGCGGTACCGGAACCATTAAAATAGATACGGCAACCAATACGGTTGTAGAGGCTGATTATCATATGGCCGTTCAGGTTTCCGTAAATCACGCAAACGTGCTTGTTATCAAAGACAAGAGCGCTTCTATCGATATTTCTTATGATATGCATTATCCTGCATCAGATGAGTATCTTATGGAAGCAAAAGGAATCACAAGAGCGTAAGCATATAAAGCATAATTTAATTTGAATGAAACCCAGGGCCGCCCGTTAGGGCGGCTCGTTTTTATGCCGTCATTCAGCATGAACGCCGCCCAAATAGATTTGGAAAGCACTTACAATACCATGGTTTTGTTAAAAGAAAATTCAATATATTCTTATTGAATAATACGGCACATTATGTTATGATTATCTCAATGCCGCGGGAATGCCGGGCATATATAAGGAACAGGAGAATAAATTATGAGCGAACAGATCCCCAATATGGATTATGATGCGGATGAAGTGATCAATGATTTCAAATCCAAATTCAAATGGCCCAAAAAAGAGGAAGTGGATGTTGTTGTTAAACCGGAAAAAGTGTGGCTCAGGCTGCTCATTTCCGCTGTATTAACGATCATTGCGGGCGGAATCGTTTATTATATGATGCTGCCGGCGCTGAATTTTAAAGATGTAAATATGTATATATTCATCATGGTTCTCATCGTGCTGTTTATGGTGTTTTTTGCGCTTGCCTGCAAGGCAAACAAAAAGATAGAGCGCCGCGAATATATTAAGAAAAAATCAAAGGTGCCGGTGATTATTGCAGCCGCGCTTGTTGTGGTCATGGCGATCGGCTGGCTCTGCGGTGCAACGATCTTTAGGGCATCCTCATATAACAAACTGATGCCGGTTACAACCAGCGAGTTTTCAACGGATTTTGAAAAACTCAGTGTGGACAGCGTTCCCCGTGTGGATGAATCCCGGGCGCTGACGCTTGCGGACCAGCAGCTTGGTTCTCTTTCCGAATATAAGAGCCAGTATGTGGTTTCAAATACCACTACGATGATCAATTATAATAACCGCCCGGTTCGTGTGGCATATCTGGAGTATGCAGATGTGTTCAAATGGTTCAATAATACCAAAGAGGGCGTTCCCGCTTATATGATTATTGATTTGATCTCGCAAAAGGTTACGGTTGTAAACTGTGTGGAGCAGTTTGGTTCCTGCATCCAGTACAGCCCCACGGAATTGTTTAATGAAAAACTGATCCGCCATATTCGTTTCCAGTATCCTACCGAACTTTTGGATACCCCGAATTTTGAGATCAGCGACGACGGGCATCCTTATTGGATTACCCCTGTGCTGGATAAAACCATCGGCCTTTTCGGCGGAACGGATGTAAAAGGCGCGATTATTACGGATGCACTCAACGGCGAAAGCGTGTATTATGATATTGAGCAAGTGCGTTCGGATGAATCCCTTCAGTGGATTGATGTGGTATATTCCGCAAACCTGCTGGTTCAGCAGTATGATTATTACGGCAAATTCCAAAACGGTTTCTGGAACTCCATCATTTTCCAGAATGATGTGAGCCAGGCGTCGCAGGGCAACGGTTATATCGCCATGAATGATGATGTGTGGATCTATACCGGCGTAACGTCTTCTGAATCCGATGCGTCAAATTTCGGCTTTATCCTCAGCAACCAGCGCACCAAGGAAACCAGATATTATGAAAACGGCGGCGCGATCGAGACCGCTGCCCAGCAGTCCGCGGAAGATGCGGTGCAGAATTACCAGTATGCCGCTACGTTCCCGATTCTTCTGGATATTGAGGGCCAGCCGACTTACTTTATGAGCCTTTACGGCTCCAGTAACACGGTCAAGGGCTATGCACTTGTTAACCTGGCGGATAAAACCATCGTCGGCACAGGCATCGTGGATGAGATGAAGAGTGATGCCAAAGCGCTTAACGCCGCGGTTGAAAACTATATTCAGGCGCTGAAAGATAAAAACATTATCGGCACAGATATCAATGTAGATGAATATCTTGTGGACGAGACGGACGAAGATGCCGGCGGCACGGCACAGGAAACGCCTGCCGAAAACGGTAACACAGCGGCGCCCTCCGCGCCGGCAGCGGACGGCTCCCAGGTAACCGGAGAGGTAACCTCCATTCTGACTTCCGTAAATAACGGAAACACATATTATTACCTGCAGATCAACGGCACCTATTATTATATCAGTGTTGCAGACTGTATGGATGTTCTGCTCGTTCAGACGGGTGATACGGTAACGGTTACCGTTGGAAGTGAGGCAGACGGCGTGTTCGTTTCGGCTGCGGATGTTACTGTTTAAAGTTTTGAAAATCAGATAGAAGTAATAAAACACCGCTTAAGTGCTGCGCTTAAGCGGTGTTTTTATATCATTCTTGTTTTATTCTGTATGGCTTTGTTATGCTTTTTTAAATATTATAAGTCATAACCGTTTGAAAGAACTGCGTGTTTAAGAATTGCCGGGAATAACCGGTTTCAAAGCCTGCCTTTTCAAAGGTTTCAATAAATCTTTTGGAAAAGGTTTCGTATACCAGCACAAAATTTTCTTCTTTGGCTTTCTTTTTACTTTCCTGAATGATTCGTTCTATCTCGCTTTCGGGCACTTCAGGCGCGGAATAGATCGTAAGAAGGCGCTTGCTCAATTGTTCCGGCACAACGATGTCAATAATGTTTTGCACCACTTCCATATGATTTAAAATGTTGTGGGAATATTTGTTCATTTTTAATGAAAATCCGTGCTTGCCGGGAAATTTGTATGGAAATGCGTTGGGATCTGTAAGTGTGGCGGCAATGTTTTTACTGCTCGTTTTTATCAGTTCGCCGCGCGAATCCCATTTTTCAAGATAATATTGAAAGTATTTTATAATAAAATCCGCCCGGTTTGCCTTAACAGGGCATAAAAACATAAAAAGCGGGTCCTTAATAAACAGCCGCGCATATTCGCCCGGAAGCGCGGAAAGATTCAGTTGTATCTTGTTGTTTTCCATATTGTCCTCTCAGTTCTTGTCTATCGAATACTATATTAATACATAGGATCATGCCATGCAATATTATCGGAAAAAATTAACAAAATATACAAAAAGATCTTGCTTTCTGTGTTTTACTGTCTAAAGGATAGCGGAGAGTTGTGCGAATTCCTGCATCGTGAAATTTTCCGCCCGGTCTTTTTCGTTTCTCCCGATCTCGGAAAGTGCCGCGCGCACCTGATCCTTTGGCAGATTCAGGGCGGACGAAAGGCTGTTTAGTGCCGTTTTTCGCCGTTGGGAAAATGCCGCTCTGATGATTCGGAAAAAACGCTCTTCATTTTCCGGTTGCACGGCGGGTCTTGTTCTGACGGATAGCCGGATCACTGCGCTGTCTACTTTCGGCTGCGGCATAAAGCTGCCGCGGCTTACTTCAAAAAGTTTTTCCGTTTCGGCATAATACTGCGCCGCAACGGTAAGCGCACCGCTTTCACGGGATCCGATCTCTGCACAGAGTCTGTCCGCAGCCTCTTTTTGCACCATAACTACAATCTCTCTTACCGGCAGCCTGCTTTCGATCAGTTTCATGATGATGGGCGAGGTAATATAATACGGCAGATTTGCGCATACTTTGATCTCTTTCATATCACGAAATTTTTCCTGCACAAGCGCGTTCAGATCTGTTTTCAGTGCGTCGCCTTTTACGATTTCCAGATTTGCGCAATCTGCAAGCGTTTCATGCAGTATCGGAAACAGGCGCTCGTCCAGTTCAATGCTGATCACTTTTCCGGCAACCGCGCACAGTTCTTTCGTCAGCACGCCGATGCCGGGGCCGATCTCCAGCACACCGGTTGTCTCATCTGCTCCAAGGCTTTGCGCCATGGCGGGGCATATGCTTTTATTTATGATGAAATTCTGCCCAAGTGATTTTGAAAACGTGAAACCATGCCTCATAAGCAGGTCTTTTATTTCTCTGTAGTTGCAAAGATCCATAAATGCCCCCGATACGGAATAGTAAACCTTTTGCGCATATGCATAAAAGGTTCATACTGCCTGATCCTGCTTTCCGGGATCACGGCATATTTTATCATAAAGCTCGTTTTTTTACAACCGCAAAATTTAACAGATAGCATCTTGATTTTAATTTTTTATAATGGTAGAATACATCTTACTGATTTTTCGCGCAGCGGTCTGTAATGATGCAGATCACGGGAATATTGTTTCGGAGGAATATATATGCTGAAAAAACTGGCATCTTATATGAAAGGGCTTTGGCACCTTGCGGCCATAAGCGCCCTTGGCATGATCATAGAAGTGATCTGCGAACTGTCGCTTCCGTCCATTGCCAGCCATATTTACAATATGGTAAGCACTACTTCGTCTCCGGAAGCAGTCCGAAAAGAGGTTATACTGTATGGTATAGGCATGTTTCTGCTTGCTCTGGTGGGCCTTGCAGGCGGCCTTGCTACCATGAAAGCGTCTTCTGTTTGCAGCCAGGATTTTGCATTCCGGCTCAGGAATGACGTCTATAAAAAAATAAGCACGTTTTCTTTTAAAAATATAGATACCTTTTCAACGGCGTCTTTAACCACCAGGCTCACAAATGATATTACCATGCTGCAAATGGTGGTCATGATGGCGCTGCGTATTCTGGTTCGGGGACCGGCGCTATTGGTTGTGTCGGCGGCGTTTGCGGTTTCCATCAATCCAAAGATGAGCACGCTGCTGCTCTTCATTCTGCCCGTGCTGATCATTGTAGTGGTCTGCGTTTTGAAGTTCGGATTCCCGATGTTCCAGAAAATGCAGAAAAAGATAGACAACGTAAACCGGGTTGTTCAGGAAAACCTGATCGGCATGCGGGTTATTAAAGCGTTTGTGCGTGAGGATCATGAAAAGGAAAAATTTAAAGCCGTTTCCGATGACCTTGCAGCGCAGGGCGCAAGGGCGTCCGGCCTTGTGGTTACCGTTATGCCCCTGATGATGCTCGTGTTAAACGCGGTTGTGGTCTTTGTGTATTACAGGGGCGGCGTAGACGCCAGCAACGGCGTTATGGATGTAAGCCAGATTTCTGTTTTTGCCTCTTATATCATTCAGGTTTTGATGAATCTGATGATGATTTCCATGATGCTCCTTCAGCTGGCAAGGGGCAAGGCGTGCGGCGACCGAGTTGTGGAAGTTCTGAATACCAAGGTGGATATCACAAACGGCGAAAAGGATTACATCCCGGATGCCGCGCACGCAAAAGGTAAAGTGGAGTTTCGTCACGTGAATTTCAAATATGATTCTTCCGATGCGGGAGATGATATCCTGCACGATATTACCTTTACTGCCGAGGCAGGGCAGGTGATCGGTGTTGTGGGCGGCACCGGCTGCGGAAAATCCAGCCTTGTCAATTTGATTCCGCGCCTTTATGACGTCACCTGCGGTCAGGTGCTTGTTGACGGCGTGGATGTCCGCGATTATGATATCAAAGCGCTGCGGGATATGATCGGCGTTGTGCTGCAGAAAAATGTGCTTTTTAGCGGCACGATCAAGGATAATATCCGCTGGGGCAAGGCAGACGCAACGGATGAGGAGATAGAAGAGGCGTGCAGATATGCCCAGGCGCACGATTTTGTGCTGCGCCAGCCGCACGGCTATGATACGGATCTTTCTCAGGGCGGTCTGAACCTTTCAGGTGGCCAAAAACAGCGCCTTTGCATCGCGCGCGCCATGATCAAACACCCCAAGATACTGATCCTGGATGATTCTACTTCCGCCGTGGATACAGCTACAGAGGCGAAGATCAGAGACAGCTTTTATAACGAACTGAAAGATACTACTGTTTTTATCATCGCGCAGCGTGTTTCATCCGTTAAGGATGCGGATCAGATCATTGTTTTGGATGACGGCGAGATCAAAGGCATGGACACCCACGATAATCTGCTGAAAACGAATGAGATCTATCAGGAAATTTACCAGACACAACAGAAAGGGGTGAGCGAATAATGCCGGGGCCTATGGACAATAAACACGGCTACGCAAAACCCAAAAACGCCAAGAAAACATTCGGCAGAATTCTGAAATATATGGGCAAAAGCAAGATCTTTCTAATCGTTGTGTTTCTTTCGCTCATCTTAAGCACGGTTTGCCAGATCGGCGCCTCCTATTGGCTTCGCCCGATCCTGAATGGAATAGAGGAGTCTGTGCTTGCAGGCAATTTCATGACGCAGGGTATTAAAGAGCTCGTTAAAAATCTTGTGATCGTAGGCGCGCTTTACTGCGGAACCGCTCTGTTTTCATATATTCAGAGCCGTGTTATGGTCACGATCGCGTATAAAACAACAAACCTGATCAGAAAAGAACTGTTCAATCATATGCAGTCACTTCCGCTCAGGTATTTTGACAGCAAAACGCACGGTGAGATCATGAGCCGCTTTACAAACGATGTGGATAATGTGCAGATGATGCTGGAACAGTCTATGGTGCAGCTTGTTTCTTCTGCGTTTACATTTGTGGGCATCATCGTTATGATGATCTTTTTAAGTCCGCTGCTGTTCGGCATAGCGCTGATCTTTCTTGTAATCATGGTTATTGCCGTTACCAAGATCGGCAAGCAGTCCAGAAAATATTTCAGAGCGCAGCAAAAAGAGCTCGGTATCATGAACGGAAATATAGAAGAATCCGTTGAGGGCCTTAAAGTTGTTAAAGTTTTCAATCATGAAGAGAAGATTAACGAAGAGTTCTGCGCGTGCAACGAAAAGTTCAGAAAAGCGGCAACGAACGCCAACTTTTTTGCCGGCATTATGGGCCCCAGTTCAACGGGTATCAATAACGCAAGCTACGCCACGATTGCGCTTGCCGGCGGCCTGCTGGCGCTCACTTCCGGTATAGATATCGGCGCGTATTTTACTTTTTTGAGTTATTCCAAGCAGTTTACGCAGCCGATCAACCAAATCGCCAACCAGATGAACACGATCTTTTCGGCGCTTGCGGGCGCGGAGCGTGTTTTTGAGGTTATGGATATGGAGCCCGAAGTAGATGAGGGAACGGTCACGCTTGAAGAGAAGTATGAAAACGGAGAAAGAAAACTCTTTTGGAACGACGGCGGAAACCTTGTTCCCGTTGAGGGCAATGTGGTGTTTAAAGACGTCAACTTTTCCTACGTGCCGGAAAAACCTGTGCTTAAAGAAATTTCGCTTTACGCGAAAAGCGGGCAGAAGATCGCGTTTGTTGGTTCCACGGGTGCGGGAAAAACAACGATCACCAATCTGATCAACCGCTTTTATGATATTCAGGACGGCTCTATCACTTATGACGGCATTGATATCAAACGAATCAAAAAAGACGATCTCAGAAAAACGCTTTCTATCGTTCTTCAGGATACCCATCTGTTTACCGGCACGGTGATGGATAATATTCGTTACGGCAGGCTGGAGGCAACGGACGAGGAATGTATTGCAGCTGCCAAACTCGCGTCCGCGCACTCCTTTATCCGCAGACTGCCGCAAGGGTATGACACCGTGATCTCCGGCGACGGAGATAATCTTTCCCAGGGGCAGCGCCAGCTCCTTGCAATCGCAAGAGCGGCAGTCGCAAAACCGGTCGTTCTGATTCTTGACGAGGCAACCTCCTCCGTTGATACGCGAACGGAACTTCATATAGAGCACGGCATGGATCGCCTGATGGCGGGAAGGACGGTATTTGTTATTGCGCACCGCCTTTCAACGGTCAGAAATTCAAATGCCATTATGGTTCTGGAGCACGGCAAAATCATTGAGCGCGGCGATCATGAGGATCTTTTGAAAAATCACGGCAGATATTATGAGCTCTGCACCGGAAAATCTCAGCTTACCTGATGATTGTCATAAATTTGTAAAATATTTTTCTGCAAAAGTCTTTACAAAATTAAACTTAAATGGTATAATTCAATCGTATTATATTAGCGGTGGATTATATTATGCTATTTAACGAGGTGTTTATTATGAAAAAGATTCTTTCGGTTCTGATCTCCGTAATTGCCGCGGTATCTGTATGTGCCGCTTTTGCAGTTCCTGCGTCAGCCGCCATTCATGTTTACAGCCCGCAGGGCGTTGCTATCGTTCATTCGGCAAATGATCCTTTGTTAAACGGTCAGCCCACAACGCAGGTTAGCGGTGCACAGGTAAGCGCAGGCTCCAATCAGCTTGTATTTACTTATTCAGGCACTGCAAAACTTTCCGGCTGGAACCTGATTGATAAAAACGGCAACGCAGTTGCGCTCAGCGATGTAAGCGATGTGTGCAGAGTGGTTAGCCAGGATGGCAATACTCTTACGATAGAAATCCTTGATTGGAGTGCTTTTGAATCTCCGGACGGCTATACCGTAAATGCGCTTGCAGAAACAGAGGGCACAACTTCCGGCGAGACTACAACCGTGAATAAAGACGATTCTGCAACTTCACCGGATACCGGCGTTTCCGTAGCGGCGGCAGCGGTTTGCGCAGCAGGTGCAGGTGCTGCTATTCTTGCTCTTTCCAAAAAGAAGGATGCTGAATAATTTCAATTGAACTCTATAAAAAACCTGTTCCGCTGTGAGCAGGTTTTTTTAATATGTACCTCTCTTGTCATAAACTGTATTTTTGGTTATTAATTTTAGATTGCGGTGTTTTTCATGAATGAAAAGAACAGGGAAAACAAAGAACCTATTGAAACGAAAACAGAAAATCAGGATAAAAAGAAAAATAAAAAGCGCATTATTCTGTTAATACTTGCCATCGTTGCTTTTGTGTGCGCCTGTGTTAATATAGGGATCTATCTTTATAATTCCTCTATGGCGCAGCGTGAGGCGGATCTGGTTACAACGCCGGATACAACGGTTTCCCAAACCGGGCCTCTTGCCGATAATCCGGTTGATTTTGCTGCGCTTCAACAGGGTAATGATGAGATTTACGCTTGGATCAAGATTGAGGATACCGATGTGGATTACCCCATTGTGCAAAGCAAAAACGATGATGATTTTTATCTGCGTCACAGCGCTTATGACAAATCATGGCTTGCAAGCGGCGCGATTTATACCCAAGGTATGAACAGCAAGGATTTTTCCGATCCGGTAACGGTTATCTACGGCCACAACGGCTATAGGGAAACGATGTTTACCTCGCTGCATCAGTTTGAGGATGAAGCCTTTTTTGATTCACACGAATATTTTTATATCTATATGCCGCAGAGGAAACTTACTTATCAGGTTGTTTCTGCTTTTAAGTATGACGACAGGCATATTATGAATTCTTTTAATTTCGCGGTTCCTCAGGATCTTGCCAATTTTCAGGAAACCGTTAAAAATCCAAGTTCCGCGCTTAAAAACGTAAGAACGGATCTGGATGTTCCCATGGATGAAAACAGCAAAATTGTTGTGCTCTCCACCTGTATTACCAATCAAAAGAGCAACAGATATCTTGTTTGCGGAGTGTTAGTAAAAGATGAAAAGACCAATTGATCCGAATTTAGATTCTGCCGATGCAAATTTCCTTTTTGCGGAAAAGACCGGCGATGCTGATTTGAAAAGCAATGACTCAAATATGGCTTTCAGCCGGGAAGAGCAGGAAAGCGGTGATCTCTTTACACAGGAAGTGCACCGCCATCATCATTCTTCTGGGAGCAGTTCCCACAGTCATCGCCACCATCACCACCACCATCATCACCGGCACGGCAGGCGCAGACACAGAAGAAAACATAAATTACCTCTGATCGTAAGAATACTGATCGTGATTCTTGCTTTGCTCTTTGCGGCGGTTGCCATTATCGGTGGCACGTATCTCTATTTGCGGGAGACCGGCCATGATTCGCTGGTTGTGGAGCCGGCAAATCCGAAATATGAGGAAACGATCATCTATAACGGTCATACATATGTGTATGACCGAAATAAAGTTGCTTTTGCGTTTATCGGCGTAGACCGTGAAAGCATCACCCCGGATGCGGATACGGTGATCGGCAATTCCGGTCAGGCAGATACGGATATTGTTGGGGTTATAGACACGAATACGGGCGAAATCAGCGTAATCACGATCCCGCGTGATTCCATGGTGGATATTGATCTCTATACCGTTGGCGGCGAATTTGTAAGAACGGAAAATATGCAGCTCTGCCTTGCGTATGCTTACGGAGACGGCGGTACGTCTTCCTGCGAAAATGTTACAACCGCGATCAGCCGTATCTTAGGCAATGTGCCGGTTGAAAAGTATTTTGCGCTTGATCTCAGCGGAATTGCGCCCCTGAATGACGCAGTGGGCGGTGTAACGGTAACATCGTTGTATGATTTTCCGGCAGAGGGCGTTTATAAGGGCGATACGGTAACGATTCAGGGCGATTTTGCGGAAACATATGTCCGCCAGAGGAATATGGATTCCATAGACGCGTCGTTAAACAGAACCGAGCGCCAGACGCAGTATATCAAAGCGTATGTTGAGCAGCTCAGAAAAGTTGTAACCAGCGATTTTTCGGTGATTTCCGATCTTTATAATACAGCGGCTGCGTACAGTCAAACCAATATTTCACTCAATGAAGTAACCTATCTCGCGTCCGTTGCGCTTTCTCACGGCGTTTCGGGCTTTACCCAGTATACGCTGGAGGGCGAGATGCAGGCGTCTGATTCCGCAACGGAAGATGTGTTTGCCGAATATCATCTGGATGAGGATTCGGTTATGGAAGTTGTTGTAAACTGCTTTTATGAGCAGGTTAAATAATACTAAAGGAGCAAGCCATGAACAGTCAGGAGAAAAGAGAACTGGAGATCTATGCCGCGGAGATTAGGCTCGGCATTATCGAAAGTACGTATAATGCAAAGGCCGGCCATCCGGGCGGAAGCCTTTCTGCCGCAGATGTGATTGCCTATCTTTACGGCAGGCAGATGAAGTATGATGTGAAAAACCCGAAGGATCCGAATAGGGACAGATTTGTCCTCTCCAAAGGCCATGCCGCTCCCGCGCTTTACAGCGCCTTGGCATATAAGGGATTCTTTCCGGTGGAAGATCTGAAAACCCTGCGCCATATAGATTCCTATTTGCAGGGGCACCCGAATATGAATACGGTTCCCGGCGTTGATATGAGCACAGGTTCGCTTGGGCAGGGCATCAGCGCCGCATGTGGAATGGCAAAGGGCGCAAAAATGCTTGGTCAAAAAGATATGAAAATCTATACGCTTTTGGGCGATGGAGAAATAGAAGAGGGTCAGGTCTGGGAAGCGATGATGTTTGCCGCGCAGTACGGCCTGGATAATCTGTGTGTGATCATTGATGTAAACGGCCTGCAGATTGACGGCGCCTGCGAGGATGTTATGAGCGCTGAACCGATCGATGAAAAGGTGCGCGCTTTTGGATTTGACTGTGTTGTGATCAACGGCAATGATTTTGATGATCTGGAAAAAGCGTTTAACGCTTTTGAAAACAGCACAAAGCCTTTTGCAATTGTGATGAAAACGGTAAAAGGCCTTGGCGTTTCCTATATGGAAAATGCGGTCGACTGGCACGGCAAAGCGCCGAACCAGCAGGAATATGAGATTGCCGTTAAAGAACTTGATGAAAAACTTGCACAACTGGAGGCGTAACCATGGCAGATGTAAAATGTATTGCTACTCGTGAAAGTTACGGCAACGCTTTAAAGGAGCTTGCCGAAAACGGTGCGGATAATCTTGTTGTGCTTGATGCGGATCTTTCCGCCGCAACAAAAACCGCTATATTCAAAAAAGCGTTTCCGGATCGCCATATCAACTGCGGTATTGCGGAATCCAATATGATGTGTGTTGCCGCAGGGCTCAGCACCATGGGTTTTGTTCCGTTTGCCTCCAGTTTTGCCATGTTTGCTGCCGGCAGAGCGTTTGAGCAGATCCGCAATTCCATTGGCTATCCGCATCTGAATGTAAAGATCGGCGCTACACATGCGGGCATCTCCGTGGGTGAGGATGGCGCATCCCACCAGTGCTGCGAGGATTTTGCCCTTATGCGTTCTATCCCCGGCATGGTTGTGATCTGCCCGGCAGATGATGTGGAGGCAAAGCAGGCTGTAAAGGCAGCGTATGCGCATAACGGCCCCGTTTATTTAAGATTCGGCAGACTTGCGGTTCCTGTTTTTCACAGCGAGGAGTATCAGTTTGAGATCGGCAAGGGCGAACTTGTAAAAGAAGGCTCTGATGTTACGATCATTGCGAATGGTCTTATGGTGGCAGAGGCAATTGAGGCAGGAAAAGAACTTCAGGCAGCGGGCATTGATGCCGAGATTATTAACATGGCAACGATCAAGCCGCTGGATGCGCAGCTGGTTGTTGCATCCGCAAGGAAAACCGGCAAGGTGATCACCGTTGAGGAGCATAATATTATAGGCGGCCTCGGAGAGGCTGTTTGCGCCGCGCTGAGCACGGAATGCCCGGTTCCTGTTAAAAGAATAGGCATCAACGATGAATTTGGCCACAGCGGCCCTGCAAAGGATCTGCTAAAGCAGTTTGGTCTTTCGGCTGAAAATATCGTGAAAGTAACCAAAGAATTTGTAAAATAATAGATTGCAGTTCATGTAAGCCGTTTAAGCGTTGCGCTTAAGCGGCTTTTTGCATGCCCCTCTGCAAGTCCGCTTTACACTGATTTTACAAAGCAAACAAGAATTTGACATCCACCGAAAAATATTGCTTAGTTTTGACGTTTTATAAATCTTTTCTTTAAATCGGTATTGCACAATATATGCGTAATCTGTAAGGAGATGAAATTTATGAAAAAGATAGTAAGCAATATATTCTGCATCCTGCTTTCTTTGCTTAGCATTGCAGGCGGCGCTGTGCTTTTTGTGCACAATTTTCCGGAAGATCTGATCTGGAATCTTTCCGGCGCTGTTCTTATGTTTACCGGCACGGCGGCAATCGTGTCTAAAATCCTATTCGCAGTCAGCGCGGGAAAGGGCAGAACGGCATGAAACAGAAATTAAAACAGTTTACGGATAAACACGCGGAAATATGGAAATTTATAAAATTCACGTTTACCGGCGTCAGCACTTCCGTGCTGGAACTGGCTGTGTTTATGTTTTTGCAGTATGTGGTGTTCCGGTCTCTTAATGCAGTGCCGGTTACCGATAATCCTATCTTATCTTTCCTTGGTATCGAATACCAGGGCTATCTTTATTCTTATGCCATTTCCGCAACGATCGGTTATGCGGCGGCATATATTATGAACCGAAAAATCACATTCCAGGCGGATGCCAATCCCGTCCTTTCCACGATCCTGTATGCTGTGATGGTGGTTTGCACCATTGCTTTCAACACTTGGTTTGGTGCATTCCTCGGCACACTGGTTACAAACAGCGGCTATAATAATGTGTTTGTGGAAATGCTTACCAAAATCGTTGTTATGACGGTTCCCACGATCTGGACTTATCCGCTTAACCGCTTTGTGATCCACAGAAAGAAAAAGCCTAACTATGCGGTTCAGGCGGCTTAGATCTTTCGCGGCAAAGCACCGCGAACTGTGGAAATTTATAAAATTTAATTTTACGGTTATCGTTACATCGGCGCTGGATATCGGCGTATATCTACTGCTCTTGTATCTGGTTTTTGCACCGCTCAATTCCAGCCCGTTGCCGGACAGCGAATTGCTTTCCTTCCTTGGCATACGCTATCAGGGATATCTGTATGCCTATCTCATTTCCACCACTGCAGGCTATGTTGCCGCTTATCTGATGAACCGAAAGATCACGTTTCATTCAGATGTAAATCCGGCGTACAGTTCCTTTCTGTATTTGCTGCTGGCGGTGTTTAATATCTTGTTCAGTTCGTGGTTCGGCGGCATTGCGGGCACGTTTATGACCCGCTATGCCATTTCAAATCCGTTTACGGAGATCGTTTCAAAATTTATTATCATCAATATCCCCACGCTCTGGACTTATCCGCTGGAAAGGTATATAATTCAGATAAAGCGGGGAACTTTCAGGAGAAAAACAAATGATCATTGCAACTGATCTGGACGGCACCCTGCTTTCCAGCAGCACAAAAATAAGCAGGGAAAATCTGGATTCTATCAAAAGGCTTTATGAAAACGGCGTGCATACCGTGATCGCCACGGGCAGAACCTTTTTTGAGATTCCGGAAGAACTGCTGGAGTGCGAATATATAGACTATATCATTTATTCAAACGGCGCGGCAATTTATAAACGGGGCAGCGGTGTTGTTTTTTCAAACTATATTGCGCCGGATACCGCGCGCGGCGTCTACCGCATTTTAAATACTGCGCAGACTTTTATTGAACTTTACGTAAACGGCATCCCGCTTGTGGATGCTAAGCAGTTTGATGAAAACGGTTTTGCGTATTACAGAATCGATCCGGCGTTTCTGCCTGAAATGCGCAGAAGCCGCAAGGCGGTGAAAGACCCGGATTCGATTCTTTCCCATCCGGATCTGAAACTGGAGATGTTTGATGTTTTCTTTCGGGACATGGAGGAAAGGGAAGAGTGTAAAAGAAGAATACGCTCTTGCTTTCCACACCTGGAGATCACCACTTCCATGCGCAACAATCTGGAGATCATGAACGGCGGGATCAATAAAGGCACCGGTCTCCTGACGCTGTGTAAGATTGCCGGTATAGATCTGAATGGCGTTCTTGTGATCGGGGACAGTAAAAACGATCTTTCCCTTTTCCGCGCGGCAAAGCACCGCCTTGCCGTTTCAAACGCCTGCGCGGAACTAAAGGAAATCAGTGACGGCGTTATATGTTCTAACGATGAAAATATCATGTGCTGTATGGAAAATCTGATAAGAAAGAACGTTGTTGTATGAATTGCATTCACTTTTTGAATACTGGCTCTTCGGATTGTATCATCCTTCAGAGCGGCAGCCGTTTTGCTATGGTGGATGCCGGCGAGGATACGGATTATCCGCCAAACAAGCCGGCGCTGAAATACCCGGGTTATGAAAAAGAAGTTGTGGATTACCTGTATAAAAACTGTATGGGGCCGGATGGAATGGTTACGCTCGATTTTGTGCTCGGCACGCATGCCCATTCGGATCATATCGGCGGTTTTGACACCGTGATTGACAGCGATAAGGTCGTGATTCAAAAAGCGTTTTTAAAGCCGTATAATGAACGTGGTATCAATTTGTTTGAACGCACACAGTGGGATAATAAAGAGGTCTATATGCAGATGCACGATGCCTTGATCCGCAAAAATGTGCCGATCTGTACGGCGTTTGACGGCGATTCCTTTCAGATGGGGGATATGAAGATCACGTTTTTCAACGGCGCGCCTGCTCACAGATTCCGCAAAACGGGGGAGAATGAAAATTCCGTGGTTACACTGGTGGAGTGCGGCGGCTGTCGGGCGCTCCTTGCCGGAGATATGAACTGGAAATGCGGCGGCGAAAAGAAGATCGCAAAAGCAGTCGGCAAGATCGATCTGCTGAAGGTCGGGCACCATGGTTACGAATTTTCCTCTTCTGCTTTCTGGCTCAAAACGCTGGATCCGGATATCGCAGTCATCCTGAATTTTGAAAACCGCGTGCATAAAAGTGTAGCGGCGCGGATCAAAAAATACAGCGGCGCAAAGACCTATACTTCCGCTGATCTCAATGGGCTGAAAGCCGTGTTTGAAAACGGAACGATCCGTATGGAAACGAATATTATGTAAAAAAACAGCGCCGATCCGTGTTCTTAAATTGGAGGCAGCCGGCGGGGAAGCAGAACGCAATCATTCACCTGCAAGGCGTGATCTTGAAATTAAACAAAAAGCGGCAAAGCCATATTGGTTTGCCGCTTTTGTTCGGTTTATTCAAGATAAAGTATAATTTTTCCGTTTTCCAGTGTTTTTTTCAGATCAATCACCCTCTGGTTTTCGGATCCGCGGAATTTCAGGGATATATTTTTCCGTTCTTTTTCAAATTTGCCGTCCACCAGAATATCAATGTAGTACAGCATCTCGCGCGCTTTATCCGTGGCGGCGCGGCTCTTTTCTTTTCCAGTGATCTGCTCAAGCGTAAATCCGCTGTAACACCAAACATTTTTCATCGGAAACCGCTGTTTAAACGCCTTTAAAAGTTCCAGCATGCCGTCCTGATTCTCAGGTTCAAACGGCTCGCCGCCCAAAAGAGAAAGTCCGGCGATCCACGGCGGTGCGCAGGAGGATAAAATATATTCTTCCGTTTCTTGATTCCATTCTTTTCCGTAGTCAAACGCCCAGGCAATCTCATTAAAGCAATCCGGGCAGTGGTGGCGGCAGCCGGAAACGAAAACAGAGGTGCGCACACCCTCGCCGTTTGCAATATCGTTCGTTTTTATCTCTGCAATATTCATCCTAAAACAAAAGGGAGCGCACGATGATTCGCCGCGCTCCCGCTCCTTTTAATTGATTACAGGTGAAGCACTCTGTCTCTGATCTCCTGTGTTCTGCCCTGATTCCAAAATTGTGTGCCGATATATCCGCAGGTGCGGCGGGCAACATTCATTTTGCTCTGGTCCTCATTGCCGCAGTTGGGGCAGCGCCAAACCAGTTTGCCGTTTTCCTCAACGATCTTGATCTCGCCGTCGTAGCCGCATATCTGGCAATAATCACTCTTTGTGTTGAGTTCCGCATACATAATATGATCATAAATATACTGCATAACGGAAAGCACAGCCGGAATGTTGTCCTGCATGTTTGGCACCTCAACATAGCTGATTGCTCCGCCCGGTGAAAGGTTTTGGAACTCCGCCTCAAATTTCAGTTTCGTGAACGCGTCGATCTGTTCGGAAACATGAACATGATAGCTGTTTGTGATATAATTCTTGTCCGTAACGCCGGGAATCTTTCCAAAACGTTTCTGCAGGCATTTTGCAAATTTGTAGGTTGTGGATTCAAGCGGTGTGCCGTAAACGGAAAAATCAATGTTTTCCTTGGCTTTCCACTCCTTGCACGCGTCATTCAGCTTCTGCATAACGGATATTGCAAAATCCTTTGCGGCGGGATCCGTATGGCTCTTGCCGGTCATATATTTAACACATTCATAAAGGCCTGCATAGCCAAGAGAGATCGTGGAATAGCCGCCGAAGAGCAGCTTGTCTATCTTTTCGCCCTTCTTAAGCCTTGCCAGCGCGCCGTACTGCCAAAGAATCGGCGCCACATCGCTCGGCGTGCCAAGCAGTCTGTTGTGGCGGCACATCAGTGCGCGGTAACAAAGATCAAGTCTTTCATCAAATATTTTCCAGAATTTCGTCATATCTCCGCCGGAGGAGCAGGCGATGTCTACCAGATTCAGCGTTACAACACCCTGATTGAATCTGCCGTAATATTTTGGCTTGTTGGTCTTGGGATCAACATACGGCGTCAGGAAAGAACGGCATCCCATGCAGGTGTAAACGTTTCCGTTGCCGTTTTTATCAATCTTAAGTTCGCGCATCTTCTTTGCGGAAATATAGTCCGGCACCATTCTTTTTGCCGTGCACTTCGCGGCAAGCACCGTAACATCCCAGTATTTGGAATCCGGGGTTATATTGTCTTCGTCCAGCACATAGATCAGTTTCGGGAATGCCGGTGTGATCCAAACACCGCTCTCATTCTTAACGCCCTGGATCCTCTGGCGCAGCACTTCCTCTATGATCAGTTTCAGGTCATCTCTCGTCTGCCCTTCGGGAACTTCGTCCAGATACATAAATACGGTAACAAAAGGCGCCTGGCCGTTTGTGGTCATCAGCGTAATTACCTGATACTGGATGGTCTGCACACCGCGTTTGATCTCGCTCTTAACGCGCATTTCCGTGATCTTGTTGATCTCTTCATCCGTTGGGTCAATGCCTGCCTCTTCAAATTCTGCTCTTACGTCTTTTCTGAATTTCTGCCTGCTGAGATCAACAAACGGCGCAAGGTGCGCAAGGCTGATACTCTGACCGCCGTACTGGCTGGAAGCAATCTGCGCAATGATCTGTGTGGCTATATTGCACGCTGTGGAAAACGTGTGGGGCTTTTCAATCATCGTGCCGCTGATAACGGTGCCGTTTTGAAGCATATCTTCCAGATTTACAAGATCACAGTTGTGCATATGCTGCGCAAAGTAATCGGCGTCATGGAAATGAATCAGCCCGTTTTCATGCGCCTCCACAATATCCTGCGGCAAAAGGATTCTCTTGGTCAGGTCTTTGGAAACTTCACCCGCCATGTAATCGCGCTGTACGCTGTTTACAGTGGGATTCTTGTTTGAGTTTTCCTGCTTAACTTCTTCATTGTTGCATTCAATCAGCGTCAGGATCTGCTCGTCCGTCGTGTTTGATTTTCTGATGAGCGAACGGTTGTAACGGTACTTAACATACCGCTTGGCAACTTCAAATGCGCCCTGCGCCATGATCTGGTTTTCAACAATGTCCTGAATCTCTTCAACGGAAAGGGCACGCGCCGCCTTGGTGATCTTAAACTCAACAAATTCGGCAATATCCCTGATCTGAGAGGGGGTAAGTTCTTCTTTTTCGCAGGCCGCGTTTGCCTTTGTGACCGCGGCGATGATCTTGGAGAGGTCAAATTCCGCCTCAGAGCCGTTTCTTTTTATGATCTTCATTACATTTCACCTCCGATAAAAGTTACAATACAATTCAATTGGTTACAAAATGATTACATCAAATGTACGTTGCTTATACATCATACCAAAATACAGTGTGGTTGTCAATACAAATTAGAAAAAAATCACAATATCTTGTGTTTATTTTTGAAAAAATCAAAAAAATAAACGATATGTAGATTTTGCTTTTTTTCATGCGGGTTGCTGTTTTTTGGCTTTAAATCGGGTGATTTTGGTTTAGATGTGCCTTTTTTTGCACAAAAAAGTTACAATGCGCAAGTACAGATCGTATAATCCTGTTTCTGCTTTGCTGCTTCTTTTTCCGTGTTCAGATTTTTATTGACAAATTATGCCGCCGGCATTATAATAGGTATAACTTAATAAGTCAGGGGTGCCGAAAGGCTGAGATCATACCCTTCGACCCGTTCGTTAGTACGAACGGCGGAGACTGCGTAAGGCAACACAATTGCGCCCCGTTCTGTTTGGAACGGGGCTTTTCTTTTGGCTTGTTGAGATTTTGAAGCGGTGCAAACGCGCTTCGGAAAGGAGTTTGGAATATGGCAAATACACAAATCAGCAAAACACAGAAACTTACCGAAACGGCGATCATGATCGCGCTTGCCACACTGCTTTCCTATGTTACGATCTTTACTGCGCCCATGGGCGGCTCCATCACCGCTTTCAGCCAGGTGCCCATCGTGATTATAGGTTACCGTTACGGATTCAAGTGGGGCGCAGGTACGGGCGTAATCCACGGCATTCTGCAAATGCTGCTTCAGGGTCTCGGCAATTTCGCGTATGTTAAGGGTATCGGCGCTTACATTATTTTGATCCTTGCGGATTATGTTGTGGCTTTTGCATGTCTCGGTATCGGCGGCGCGCTCTTCAAAAAGGCTGTTAAAAACCAGACGCTTGCGCTTGCGCTGGGCGGCGCTTTCGCATCGCTTTTCAGATTTATATGCCACTTTATCTCCGGCGTTACGATCTGGGGCGAATATGCGGATGGCTGGCAGTCCGTTTGGGCTTACAGCTTCGGCTACAACGGTTTTTATATGCTGTTTGAGGGTATTATCACCGTGGTCGGCGTAGTCGTGCTGTCCCTTGTGCTGGATTTCAACAGCCCCACGCTTATCAGAAAAAGAAAAAAAGCAAATGCCTGATTTCAAGGCGTAAATCCGAAGATCCCTGCTTATGCGGGGATCTTTTTATTGTTGATAAGCGCCTTGCAAAAAAACGATTTCTGCAATATAATATAGATTAGTATTGATTTTAGGATTGGCGGCTGGCCGCCGGAGAGGGATCTATGGATAATTTCTATTGCGATGGCCTTGTTATACGCGATGCGCACGGCAGGCAGCGTATTTTCCGCGGGGTCAATATTTGCCTGAAACTGAAAAAAGCAAGCTTATCTGAGGCAAGAAAGAATCTTTTAAAAAAGAAAGTGATCAAAAATCTGAAACAAAACGGCGTGAATATTGTGCGCCTTGGCATCACTTGGGCAGCGCTGGAGGAGAACCGGGGCGTTTACAGCACCGATCTGGCGAAGATTTTGCATACCTTTGTAAAGCGCTGTGAAAAAGAGGGGATCTATGTGATGCCGGATATGCATCAGGATCTGTTTTCGCATTATTTTCACGGCGACGGCGCGCCCGACTGGGCAGTGGATCCTGCCATAAAAAGCAAAAAGCAGATCGCCGTGTGGGCGGAGGGCTATTTTTATATGAACGGCGTGCAGCGCGCCTTTTCTGATTTTTGGGAGAACAAAAACGGCATGCAGGATGATTTTATCTGCTGTTGGAAATTCCTTTCCGATACCTTTTCTGATTGTTCCAATATTATCGGCTGCGACTTTTTTAACGAGCCGTTTTTGCAAAGCGGCGGCAGAGAGATCTTTATTCGTATCCTAAACGGCGTTGCCGAAACCGCCGGAAAAAATATTGATTTTCATTCCTGCTTTGCGTTTGGCAGGGAAAAATCAGGCATGCTGCTTGCAGCTTTGAAACTGCTTTCCGTCATCAGATCTTATTCCGGATTTGAAAGACTGATGCGCACGCTGGATGACGAGGAGCATTTTTCCCGGCTTGTGGACGGAAATGAGAAACTCATAGCGGACTTTTCCAAAAATTATTATGAGCCGTTTTTCAAAAAGATCAGCGGCGCGGCAGGCAGAGGATTCAATGTTTTTGAACACAGTTATTATTCCAACCTCGGTATACCGTTTGCAATCGATACGCCTGATAATTCCGTTTATTCGCCGCATGCGTATGATCTGTTTGTGGATTCGCCGCTTTATGACAGATATTGCAGCAATCACAGGCTGGATTTTATTCTGAAACGGATCCGTGAAAATCAGCTTAGAATGCAGGTTCCCGTAATCATGGGGGAATGGGGAGGCGCCCAAAGCGGCAAAAACAGCCTTGCCCATATAGATCATATTATGCATGTTTTTGAAAAGTATGGGTGGAGCAGTATTTATTGGGGCATGAAGTTTGACGATAAAAAGCTCCTTTCCGTTTTTAACCGCCCGTATCCTGCCGCCGTGTTCGGTGATATTCAGGAGATGCATACGGATGTAAAAGAACATCGGTTTACTCTTGTATGGCGTCAGGATGCATCCTGCGGAAAATATTCGGATAACGCGAATCTAATTTATATCCCCGGCAAAGGCATGGTTCACTATGCCGGAAAAGAAGGGGAGAACCGCCTTGAGATTGATTATGGCAATATCTTAAATTCTAAAAAATAAGCAAAAGAAAACGCCCGGAGTTATCCGGGCGTTAATTTTTAGTTTGCTCAAACGCTATTATTTCATAGCCTCTTCCACTGCAACTGCGGTTGCAACGGTTGCGCCAACCATCGGGTTGTTGCCCATACCGATCAGACCCATCATCTCAACGTGAGCCGGAACGGAAGAAGAACCTGCGAACTGCGCGTCGCCGTGCATACGGCCCATAGAGTCTGTAAGACCATAGGAAGCCGGGCCGGCAGCCATGTTATCGGGATGGAGTGTACGGCCTGTGCCGCCGCCGGATGCAACGGAGAAATATTTCTTGCCGTTTTCGATCGCCCATTTCTTGTAAGTGCCTGCAACCAGGTGCTGGAAACGAGTCGGGTTCGTGGAGTTGCCGGTGATGGAAACGTCTACGCCTTCGTGTTTCATGATTGCAACGCCTTCCAGAACGTCGTTTGCGCCGTAGCACTTAACAGCGGCTCTTTCGCCGTCTGAGAATGCTCTTGTTTCAACGATCTTCAGTTCGCTGGTGTAGAAATCATAATCGGTCTTTACATAGGTAAAGCCGTTGATTCTTGAAATGATATAAGCAGCGTCTTTGCCAAGACCGTTCAGGATAACTCTGAGCGGCTCTTTGCGCACTTTGTTTGCCGTGCGCGCAATGCCGATTGCGCCTTCAGCAGCGGCAAAACTCTCATGGCCTGCAAGAAATGCAAAGCACTTTGTCTCTTCTGAAAGCAGACGCGCGCCCAGATTGCCGTGGCCGAGACCAACATTTCTCTGCTCTGCAACGGAACCGGGAATGCAGAATGCCTGAAGACCGATACCGATCTTTTCCGCTGCCTCAGATGCGGATTTCACGCCGCTCTTGATTGCAACTGCCGCGCCGAGCGTGTAAGCCCAGCTTGCGTTTTCAAACGCGATCGGCTGAACGCCTTTTACGATCGCGTCAACATCTATTCCTTTTGAAAGGCACAAATCCCTTGCTTCCTCAAGACTTGAAAGACCGTATTCAGCAAGACATTTTTCAATTTTGGCCATTCTTCTCTCTTTGCCTTCGAATTTTACATCATTCGCCATTGTACGTTCCTCCTGTCTTAATTATTCTTCGCGCGGGTCAATATATTTCGCAGCATTGTCAAATCTGCCGTATGTGCCCTTGTTTGCCTCATATGCCTCGTTCGGGGATTTGCCGTGGCGGATATCCTCAAGCATCTTGCCGAGCTTTACGAATTCGTAGCCGATCACTTCGCCCTCTTCGTCCAGTGCCATGCGTGTTACATAGCCTTCCGCCATTTCCATATAGCGAACGCCTTTTGCCTTTGTGGAGAACATGGTGCCCACCTGGCTTCTGAGACCTTTACCAAGATCCTCAAGCGCAGCGCCGATTACAAGGCCGCCCTCAGAGAACGCACTCTGGGAACGTCCGTAAGCAAGCTGCTTAAAGAGTTCTCTCATCGCAACGTTGATCGCGTCGCAAACCAGGTCTGTATTCAGGCATTCCAGCAGCGTTTTGCCCGGCAGAATCTCCGCCGCCATAGCCGCAGAATGCGTCATGCCGGAGCAGCCGATCGTCTCAACAAGCGCTTCTTCAACAATGCCGTTTTTAACGTTCAGGCTCAGTTTGCAGGCGCCCTGCTGCGGCGCGCACCAGCCAATGCCGTGTGAAAAGCCGCTTATGTCTTTGATTTCGTAGGATTTAACCCATTTACCCTCTTCCGGGATCGGAGCAGGGCCGTGATGCGGACCTTTTTTAACGGTGCACATCTGTTCTACTTCTTGCGAATAAACCATAGTATCTACTCCCTCGCTTAAATTTAATAATTCCTAAAATTATCAATAATTATTATAACCAATCTTGTGCTTATCTGCAAGTAAAAGAATACAAAATTTGTTATATTTCCTTATTTTTTCCGTATCGCTTGCAAGGTTTTGTGCAAATTGGTATACTATAATCGAAATCAACATAAAAAGGAAAGATGAAAATGAAAATAAAAAACGGTTTTGTAAAAAGAAATATTGCCGGCTCGGAGATCGTTGTGCCGGTAGGCAAAACAGCGTCTGAATTTAACGGCATGATCACTTTGAACGAATCCGGCGCGTTTTTCTGGGATTGCCTTTTGCAGGAAACAACTGCGGATGAAGTGGTAAAAAAGGTGCTTGATGTTTATGAGGTAACGCCGGAAAAAGCCGCCGCAGACGTGGATAAATTTATCACTATGCTCCGCGAAAACGATCTGCTGGAGGAGTAAAGCGGGATTTAGGAGGCTGTTTATCTGTATGGATATGCTGGAAGTAAAGAAAGTGGAAAAAGGTACAGACTTGGCAGATAAACTGATCAACTTTGTTGAACATTTCTCGTGGGAAGATGTAAAAGGCCATATGTTAAGCGAACTTCGGGCATGGGCGTTTACAGATTGGGAAACCCCGTTTGCCGCAATAGTGCATGGTCAGATCGTGGGAATTGCCTACATCAGAAAGGAAGATTATTATCCGTTGCCTGAACTATATCCGTGGGTATCAGGCGTCTTTGTGGCGGAAGATTATCGTGGGCATAGGATTAGCGAAAAACTGATTTCCTTTGCAAACGAGTACGCAAAGGAAAACGGATTTGATAAAACATATATCCCCTCAATATACGTAGGATTGTATGAAAAGTACGGGTATCGTTATCTCAGAGATATTGTGAATTATGGCAACGAAACAGACCGATTGTATGTTAAAGAAATATAATATGAGATTTTAACAGTTTGCGAAAGGGAAGACTATGATTCGGTTTCCTGATTATGACAGAAGTATACTATCCATAGCGGCATCGGTTTTAAAGCATTACGGTGTTGCGGACTGCCCGCACAAAACTTTAAGAGAATTTGACGATATACTGGATAAAAACTATGAAAACGTAATCGTTATGCTGTTTGACGGAATGGGAGTTGATGCGATAAATACGCATTTGGCTGAAGATTCTTTCCTGAGAACGCACCTTGTCTGCCCGGTTTCATCCGTATTTCCGTCAACGACCACGGCGGCAACAACTTCGATTTTGTCCGGCTGTTCCCCCTTGGAGCACGGCTGGCTCGGCTGGGATCTGTATTTTAAAGAACTGGATGAAAATGTTGCTGTTTTTAAAAATACTTTGCAAAGAAACGGAGAAAAAGCCGCCGAATATAATGTGGCGCAAAGATATATCCCTTGCGAAAGCATCTTTCAAAGAATAGAAAAAGCAAACGATAATGTGCAAACTTATTTTGTTTCACCTTTTGGAAATGAGCCTGCTTTCACATTTCATGAGATCAGAAAACAGGTTTTGCGGCTTGCGCGCAAAAAAGGTGAAAAATATATTTACACCTACAGCCCCGAGCCGGATAATACGATGCACAAATACGGGGTGGGTTCTGACCGTGTTAAAAGAAAAATCAAAAAAATTAATAAAACGGTTGAAAAACTGTGTAAAAAACTAAAAAACAGCGTTGTTGTTGTTACTGCTGATCATGGCCTTGTAGACAGTAAAAGAGATTTTATTGAGGAGCATTCGAGTATATGGAAAATGCTCAAAAGACCTGCCTCTATAGAACCGAGAGCCTTGAGTTTCTTTGTTAAAGACGAATACAAAAAGGTTTTTAAGGAAGAATTTGAAAAAGAATTCCCAGGCAAATTTATTGTGCTGACCAAGCAGGAGGTCTATGACAGGCATTTGTTCGGATATGGTGCTGCGCATCCGCGTGTAGATGCGTTCTTGGGCGATTTTCTTGCGGTTGCTGTAAGCGATCTGCTGCTTTTTAATTATCGCGAAAACGATCGTTTTGTTGCCGGGCACGCAGGGTTCGATACGCGTGAAATGACCGTGCCTTTTATTGCAATAGAAACGTCATAACAAAAAGCCGGGGAGTAAACTGTTTGATTCAGTTCCATCCTCGGCTTTTTTGCGCGTTTATTTTATATTTGTGTTTATAATCTTCATCACGAGTTCCTGCGTTGGGAAATCCATATAAATGGCGCCGTAGTATTTGGCGGGGTCAAGCGGGTATTTCATAAACTGCGGGTTGATATATTCCGCGTTTTTGCGCGGGCCTTTTGCTCCGCCCGCCGTGGAAAGATAATCTATAATATAAGTTCCGTCAAATGGCGTTGCCTTGTCAAGAAACGGTTTGACGCATTCATTCCAGCGTGGTTCGGGTTTGTATTTAAACCTGTCCAGTATTATAAATTCCGCCGGATTGGCTCCGCCTGTGTTGAGCGGCAGCGGATCAGGAGAGATCGTGACCTGCTCTACCCAGCGGGAAAAATCCAGCCCGGTGTTTTCAGCTGTGAATTCAGCCCTGTCCGCCATTTTACAGCGGCGGATCAAATAAATTTTTCCGCGTGTTTCATCAAGCTTCGGCACCCGGTTTTCACAAAACCACATGTTTGGCGCTTTGGCTATGTAATGGAAAAACAAGTTGTCAAAGCACTTTTCATTTTCTTTGCCGCTGTCATTCTTAAACTGAAAAATGATCGTTTCGCTCGGATTCTCACGCAGAAAGTCATAGCAGGCGTTCAGCACGTAATCCAGATCCATCTGTTTGCCAAACTTGTTGGGCGTGGTAAATACTTTCGCAACGCCGTGCACCATTTTCAGCCGGTTGCCATTGCTCTCCACCCGGATATCCAGCGCTCTGATCCCAAGCATCAGCTGCGCATAGATCGTCAGATCCTGTGTTTTGCATATGTGCGCAAACTGCACGTATTTGGTTACACAGTCATGCGTGCCGGGAATGGAAAGAGAAAGCAGATCCCGTTGTCCGTCTATATCCGCCATCCAGTTTTTCAGTTTCATAAAATCCCTCTTTTCAATACGGCGTTGTATGCGCAGGCAAGTTCCTTTAAAGCCGTTTTGCGGCAGGCGCCCTTTTGCCTGCTTGGCTATTATAACATTTTTTGCCCGTTTCATCAATCGTTGAAAAAAGAAATAAGATTTAGTATAATGAATATATATAAACTTTGGGTTGTGCTCGGGAGGCGCGGCAGTATGATCCTATTGAAAAAAAAGGGCGTTATAACGCCCGATATGGATAAAACAAATATTGCGTTCAGTTTTGATGTGCCGGACGGCGTTTCCGCTTTGAACATGGATTTTTCCTATTCGCCTAAAACGCTTGATGATGAGAGCGCTGCTGTCAGATTGATTTCGTCAGCGCTTGAACAATATCTCGGCACGGATCACGGAAAAGATCCGCGTGATTTTCTGCCGGTCAAAAATCTTATAACCGTTTCGGTGGATGACCCGCTCGGTTACAGGGGCGCGGCGCACCGGCAGCCAAACGAGCAGCATATCGTGATCGGCGGGGCGGAAACTTCGCCCGGCTTTACAAAAGGCGCAGTCAGCAGCGGAACATGGCGCGTGGTGCTGAACGTGCACTGCTGCGTATGTGATGCTGCATACAATCTTAAAATAAGCGGAGGTACAGTACAATGAGTTATCTTCCCTGCGAACTGCACTGCCATACCATCCATTCGGACGGCGGCTTTACTCCGCTTTCCCTTCAGCAGGCGGCGGTGGAGGATCATCTTTCTCTGATCGCCTTAACGGATCATAATACCTACAGCGGTTTTGACGAGACGGATCCGAATCTCATCCCCGTTGTGCGCGGCATTGAATGGACCACCTATTTCGGCCATATGCTGGTGCTTGGTGCGCGTGATTTTGTGGACTGGCGCGACGCCGTGCCGGATAATATAGATGAAAAGATGAAAGCTGTTCGGGCGGCGGGCGGCGTTGTGGGCATAGCGCATCCGTTTCAGGCGGGTTCGCCGATATGCACCGGAGGCAGATGGGAATTTCATGTGCGCGATTTCCGCAATGTGGATTATATGGAAGTCTGGCACGAGGATTTCAGCCCGGAAAATACGGAGAATGACCGGGCGCTTGCCATGTATACCTCTCTGCTGGATCAGGGGTACCATATTGCCGCAGTATACGGCAAGGACTGGCACAGACCCACCCCGCCGGAGAAACATTACGGCTGCACCTATCTCCATTTTGACGGCGGACTTGCCACGCCGCAGGGCGCGTTAAAAGCGATCCGCCTTGGCAAAACAGTTGCCTCAACGGGCGCGAAATTTATATTTCGTGTGCACCGCCTTGGCAAAACATACGGTCTCGGCTCAACGATTCCCAAGGGGAATGTTACGTTCAGTTTCTTTACGGATCTGCATTCCAGAGAAAAGAATGCTGGAAAGGAAATCCTGGAATACAAAACGATCCGGATCGTTACAAATGGCGGAAAGACGGTGCTGGAAACCAGGTGCGATACACGCCACGAGCGCTTAAAGATCGAGCGCGAGCATTGGTATCGTGCAGAACTTTGGGGAACGGTCAACGGCGAAAACAAGATCCTTGCCGTTACCAGCCCCGTCTATTGCGAATAAAAAAGAAAACCGCTGTGCTCTTTTCTGCACAGCGGCTCTTAAAGCGTAATGTATACATTTTATCGCTTGGAAACATTAATAGTCTTCCGGGCGGTAATTTTTTTTGCCTTCCGGCGTGTCTCTGTAATACTGGGTAAACGGTTTGAAACGCGCTTTCTCCTCCCAGATCTCTTTGGCCTTCGGCGCCCAGTGTTTTGCGTAGTCGTCGCATTTAGAGCAAAGTTCATCCGCGCTTTCGGCTTTGATGAGATTCGTGGACTTCGCGCCGCTGCGCTGCACCATTTTGCGCAGTGCCTGCGGATTTTCAAGCATAGGGCAGGGGCGCAGCATGTTTTTGTTAAACGGCTGGCCCTTGTAATACTCTTTGAAAAGGGGAGAGTTGAGGCATTCCATGATGGATTTCTCCCGGATATTCGAATCGGAATAATGAATGAAAACACAGGGTTCCACATCGCCCTCGGAGTTTACGTGAAAATAATTCCTGCCGCCTGCGATGCAGCCGCCGACAAATTCGGCGTCATTCTGAAAATCAACAGTGAAAATGGGCTTGCCCGTTTTGGAATCCCGCTTTGCCCGTATGGCGCGGTAAACATGCTCCCTTTGTTCGGGCGTCAGCAGCAGGCTCGTGTCTGCGTTGTCGCCCACCGGCATATAGTGGAAAAACCACATGTATCGTGCGCCAGCCTCAATCATTTGGTCATAAAATTCGTCGCTGGTTACCGCCTCATAGTTTTTGCTTGTGTAGCAGACGGAAGTTCCAAAAAGGCAGCCGTGCGCTTTCAGCATCTTCATGGCGTTCATCGTTGTTTGATAGGCGCCGCCGCCGCGTCTGCCATCGTTCGTTTCCTCTGTGCCTTCAATGGAAAGCGCCAGACCGAAATTGCCGCATTCAATCAGCTGCTCGCAAAAAGCGTCGTCGATCAGCGTGGCGTTTGTGAAAGCGAGAAAAATGCAGTCCGGGTTCTCCTTGGCAAGCGTGATCAGATCTTTTTTTCGGATCAGCGGTTCGCCGCCCGTGAACATAAAGAAATGCGTGCCGAGCGCCTTGCTCTCACGGATGATCTTTCGCATTTCATCCAGGGTAAGGTTGGATTTATACCCGTATTCCGCCGCCCAGCAGCCCTTGCATTTCATGTTGCAGGCGGATGTCGGATCCAGCAGAACCACCCAAGGTATATTGCATCCCAGTTCATCCCGCTTTTTTCTTAAGGTGGATGTGCCGATCAGTCCCAGATCTATGCCGAAGGTCAAGACTGCTTTTCTCAGAAAATCAGCGTTGACTTCTTTCATGCCGCGAAACAGAAAACGGTGCCAAACGTTGTTTTCGTCTGATATGATCTCGATCGGTTTGGTAAACGTGCTTTCGGGATACATTTTTCCCGCAAACGCCTTGCCCACCTTTACCAGCCGCAGCATATTGCGTTTCGGATCTTTGTAAATGTATTTAAAAAGCCCGTTTCCTATTGCGTGAAGCGTTTTGCTTTTCATAGATGGCATATTTGCAGCTCCTTACATTGTTTCGGGTGCGGAGATCTTGAGCATTCCCAGAATGTTTTTAATGGTTTCTTTTACGGCAAGGCAAAGATACAGCCTTGCCTGCATCAGACCTTCATCCTCCGCGATCACGCGGTGCGCGTTGTAGAATTTATGGAAAAGTGTGGCAAGTTCAATCACAAAATGGGTGATCTTTGCCGGGTCATACGCCTTTGCAGCGGCGATCACCTCGTCCGTAAGGGCGGAGAGATGGCGGATCAGTTCTTTTTCTTCCTCCGAATTCAAAAGCGCCAGTTCTTCATCCGCAGGCGTGCGCATGGTAATGCCGTCCGCCTGCGCTTTTTTCAAAATCGAACAGATGCGCGCGTGGGCGTACTGCACATAGTAAACAGGGTTCTGATTCGTTTTCTGCGCCGCAAGATCCAGATCAAAATCAAAATGAGAATTCGGTTCCCTCAGGTTAAAGAAGAATCTTGCCGCGTCGATCGGGATCTCTTCCAGCAGGGTGTTCAGCGTGATCGCTTTGCCGGAACGCTTTGAAAGTTTAATCGTTTCGCCGTCTCTGACCAGCCTTACCATCTGCATGATCACGCAGTCCAGCCTGTCCGCGTCCAGCCCCAGCGCAGTCAGCGCCGCTTTCATTCTCGGCACATAGCCGTGGTGGTCCGCGCCGAGCACGTCAACCGCCTTGTCAAAGCCGCGCGTCACAAGTTTGTTGTAGTGGTAGGCAATATCCGGCACAATATATGTGGGTATGCCGTTTGCGCGAACCAGCACAATGTCTTTTTCATTGCCGAATTCGCTTGCCTTAAACCACAGCGCGCCGTCCTGCTCATAGGTTACGCCCAGTTCCTTGAATTTGTTTATGATCTTATCCACAGAGCCGTCTGCGTGCAGGGTGCTCTCCTTGAACCAGTTGTCATATTTTATGCGGTATTCCAGCAGGTCGTTTTGGAGCCCCTCAATGTTTTTCGGCAGGGCATACGCCACAAGCGCGTCGCGCCTTTCTTTTGAATCTGCGTCAACATACCTGTCGCCGTATTCGGCAGCAAAATTTTTGGCGTGTTCGGTTATGTCCGCGCCCTTATATGCGTCCTCCGGCAGTTCGATCCCGTCCTTGTAAAGCTGAAGATAGCGCACTTCAAGTGAAGTGGCAAACTTTTCAATCTGATTGCCGGCGTCGTTTACATAAAACTCACGGCGCACATCATAGCCTGCCCATTCCAGCACAGCGGCAAGGCAGTCGCCAATGGCGCCGCCCCTTGCGTTTCCAATGTGCATTGGTCCGGTAGGGTTGGCGGAAACAAATTCAACCAGCACTTTTTTTTCGCTGCCATAGTCCGATTTGCCGTAGTCGCCGCCCTTTGCCATAACGTCTTTCACGATCTCGCCGTAGTAGCGCTGCGAAAGGTAAAAGTTCAGAAATCCCGGCCCGGCGATCTCGCATCTTTCAAACAGGGTGTCCGTCAGATCCAAATGCGCCGCTATGCTTTCCGCAATTTTTCTGGGCGCGCATTTAAACGCTTTTGCGCCGGCAAGCGCCACGTTGGCGGAAAAATCGCCGTTTTTGCTGTTTGCCGGTTTTTCTATGTTGAAATCCGGTATCGGCTCTGCCGGCAGTTCGGCGTCCGCAACGGCTCTGCCAAGGGCGTCTATGATTTTTGTTCGCAGTTCTTTTTGTGTTTCTTTCACTATTATGGACATGTTTACCGTCTCCGAAAATAAATTTTATATATTACTTACTGGGCTGTTTTGTAAAAACTGAGCCGCACTTTGTTTTGCGAGGCAACCGCGCCGTTAAAATCAATATCGTATTCAAAATCAAACCGGCCGTTTTCTATATCCGCCTCAATATCGCGCCCGTATACACCCATCAGCATATTGCCGAATTCTGTGCCGTAATTGCAAAGGTGGCGCTTGGATCGTTCTATGAGCAGGCTGGCATGCGATCTGCCCGATCTTGTCATCTCCACCGCGCTTTCATCCTTGTTTACCCTAACGGTGACCGTAACGCTTTCTTCCGGCTCTTCCAGTTCTTCTTTATATCTTATAATATAGGCAACGCCGTCATCCCGAATCGTCCCGAATGTTGTCAGCTCCGTAACATCGGTGTCTTTTCCGTAGCGCTGGGTGCCTTTGATTTCAATCAAAATCTTTTCCATCAAACCGCCTCTAAAATAATACGTAATATTTTATCATATAAAATAGCGAAATTCAACATAAAAAAGCAAAATACAGCCGTGTTAAAATACTGTTTCGTATAAATTTAAAAATTTTTAATGACAAAATCCTTTTCAGATGCTATAATACAGAAATGTAGACCCCGAAACGGGAGATCACTGTTTTACAGGAGCTGTTTAAATGGAACTTACAGAAGCATACAGATTAATGGATAAGACCCTTGGCGAAAATCTTAAGGATCTTGAATTTAAAAAGATGAAGACCACTGAAGGCGAACTCGGCTATAAAAGCGACAAAGGCCTTTTCCGTGTTGTATATGACGTAAAAACAAACATTATGAGCCTGGAGTGCTCGTATGAGGATAAGGGCGCGGACACAGCGTATGAAACCATATCCAAATCCCTTTTTGAATTGGATGCCGCGGATGAAAAGGAATGCCGTTCGTTTGCAAATGAGGTGTCTGATGAGATCCATTCTCTTTTTGCCTTCAGAAAAAAAGTGGATCTGGATAAGATCAAAATGCCCAAAGCGGTTTCACGTTCCAAGGCAAAAAACGGCGTAATCAGTTATGATGTGGATTCCCTTGCAAACCGTTTTGGCGTGCTTTTCCCGGATCTGAAAGAGGCGGTAAAGCAGAATATTGCAGATTACGGCGAGTTCCTGCCCGAAACGTTTTTTAAGGAGACCGGTACGCCGCGTGTGCTGGACGTGATCAAAAACGGCAATGAGGCGGAGCGCAAAAAGCTTTTTAAAATGCTCAATGAGGTCTATGAGGACGGCACCAACGAAGTGCAGGATATCATCGGCGTTACGATCCTCGGAGAGATGAAAAACGATCCCGCCATGATGGAAGTGGCAGATAGATATATGACCGATTATTTGTCCGCTCCCGTGCACGAGATCAACAAGATTACGGCAAAGAAAAACAGATTTACAAGAAAATTGGCTCATCCGCCGGCATATAAACCTAAAAAGAAAAAGAGCAATATGCTGCAAAACGCGCTGACCCAGCAGCCGAAGTAACGCAGACCAAACTCAAAACATATAATGATCCTATAAAGTCGTACGGCAGTCTAAAAGATTTCGTACGGCTTTTTTATTGCGTAAAGAAAAGTATGCCGTTTTTTTATCTAATCTTTAAAATGCGGAAACTATATTTTGAATACACGATTAAAGTGCATAATATTGTTAAATAATTAACAAAAAATATAGATTTTCAACAAAGTTTGCAGAAAATCATTGACAAAAAAATAAACATCTTTATAATAGAAAGCACGGTTATTTTTTACAAACAGAAAGTGAGGCAATTTTTATGTCAAGAGTTTATAATTTCAGTGCGGGTCCCTCCACGCTGCCCGTATCCGTTTTGGAGCAGGCAGGCGCCGAGATCCTGGATTATCACGGCAGCGGCCAGTCTGTTATGGAAATGAGCCACCGCTCCAAGGTATTTGACGATATCATCAAAAGCGCGGAAAAACTGATGCGCGAACTGTATCAGGTTCCGGATAATTACAAGATCCTTTTCTTACAGGGCGGCGCGTCCGCGCAGTTCTCCGCCATTCCGCTCAATTTTATGAACGGCAGCGGAAAAGCGGATTATATCATCACCGGCCAGTGGGCGAAAAAGGCGTATCAGGAGGCGCAGAAATACGGCGATGTCCGGGAGGCTGCTTCCTCTGCGGATAAAACCTTTAGTTATATTCCCAAAACAAAGCCGGAAGATTTCAGAGAAGACGCGGATTATGTTTATATCTGTATGAACAACACGATCTACGGCACCAAATATACTGAACTTCCTCCGGTTGGAGATAAAGTGCTGATTGCCGATATCTCATCCTGCGCGCTTTCAGAGCCGCTTGATATCTCTAAATTCGGCATGGTCTATTTCGGCGCGCAAAAGAATGTTGCCCCCGCCGGTCTTGTGGTTGTGATCGTGCGCGAGGATCTGCTCGGCAACGCAAGGGATATCACCCCTGTTATGATGAATTATAAGGTGCAGGCAGATGCGGATTCGCTTTATAACACGCCGCCCTGCTGGACTATTTATATCTGCAAACTGGTGCTGGAGTGGATCAAAGATACTTTCGGCGGCCTGGAGGGCATGAAAGCGCATAACGAGAAAAAGGCAAAGATCCTTTATGATTTTCTGGATCAGAGCAAGATGTTCCACGGCACCGTTGTGCCCGAGGATCGTTCTCTTATGAACGTGCCTTTCGTTACGGACAGCGATGAACGCAACGCCAAATTTATCAAAGAGGCAACCGAGGCCGGTTTCGTAAACCTGAAAGGCCACAGAACGGTTGGCGGCATGCGCGCTTCTATCTATAATGCAATGCCGATAGAGGGCGTTGAAAAACTTGTTGCGTTTATGCAGAAATTTGAGGAGGAAAATCAATAATGTTTAAGATCAAAACTTTAAATAAGATCTCTCCCGTGGGTCTTTCCAAGTTTGACCCGGCAAACTACACTTACGGCGATGATGTGCAGAACCCGGACGCGATCATGGTGCGTTCCGCCGCCATGCACGATATGGAACTGCCGGAATCCCTGCTTGCGATTGCAAGGGCGGGCGCCGGCGTAAATAATATTCCCATTGAAAAATGCACGGAAAAGGGCATTGCCGTTTTCAATACTCCCGGCGCGAATGCGAACGCCGTTAAAGAACTTGTGATATGTGCGCTTCTCCTTTCCAGCCGCAAGATCACCAAGGCAATCGAATGGTGCAAGACCATAAAAGATGACGAAAATGTGGGCAAGTCCGTTGAAAAGGGCAAGTCAGCATTCGCGGGCCCTGAGATCAAGGGAAAGACCCTTGCCGTTATCGGTCTCGGCGCCATCGGCAGGCTCGTTGCCAACGCCGCCGTTGATCTCGGCATGACCGTTATCGGCTACGATCCGTTCCTTTCCGACGAAGCGGCAGAGGCGCTCAAAAGGGAAGTAACCGTGGAAACGGACCTCAACAAGATCTTCCCACAGGCGGATTATCTTACGGTTCACGTTCCGCTTACCCCGGATACAAAAGAGATGATCTGCGCCGCAAATATTGAGAAGATGAAAGATACCGTTCGCATTGTCAACCTCGCCAGGGGCGATCTTGCGAATTCTGCAGATATCGTAGCAGCGCTGGAGGACGGCAAAATGGCGGCGTATGTAACCGATTTTCCGTCTGCGGAACTGATCGGTGTAGACGGCGTGATCGCGCTTCCGCACCTTGGCGCCTCCACGCCTGAAAGCGAGGAGAACTGCGCGTCCATGGGCGCTATGGAGCTTATTGATTATCTGGAAAACGGCAATATCAGAAATTCCGTCAATCTTCCCGCTGCAACTCTGGAAAAGAGCGGCGCGGCAAGGATCACAGTCATCCACAAAAATCAGCCGAATATGATTGCAACGATTACCGATACGATCAGCAGGGACGGCATTAATATAGCAAACTTTGTGGATAAAAACCGCGGTGAAGTTGCTTACAGCATTATTGATGTGGATTCCGAAGTTTCCGAAAACGCCGTTGCGGATATTAAAAAGATAGACGGCGTTACAAGAGTAAGAGTTATCAAATAAGTGCATTTCTGCCGAATTTATCGGCAGCCTCGGCGGACCGGGTTTTTCCGGTCCGCTTTTTGCGTGCTGCGAAAGTGCGCAGTGGGTTTTGCCTGATTTTTTTCTTGACAAAATAAGACCGCTTTGCTATAATAGCACTAATCCGCTTTAAAGCATAAACACTTTAAAGCAACGAAGTAACGAGCGGGAGGTATACCTATGGCACCCAGAAAAGGGAATATGATGACGGTCAGAAATGATATAAAAGTGCTGGATGCAACAATCAGAGACGGCGGCCTTTGCAATAATTTTGAATTTACGGATGAATTCGTAACGGAACTTTATAAAACCAACATAAAAAGCGGTGTGGATTATATGGAGTTTGGTTACCGCGCGTCCAAAAAAATGTTTGATCCGGAAAAATTCGGCAAATGGAAATTCTGCACGGAGGAAGATATACGCAGTATCGTGGGCGATAACATTTCGGATATGAAGATCTCCGTTATGGCAGATGTCGGCAGATGTGATTTTAAAGAGGATTTTATCCCAAAGAGCGAATCGGTGATCGATATGGTGCGCGTTGCCTGCTATATCCACCAGATTCCCGCGGCTGTGGAAATGGTAGAGCATTTCCATAATTTGGGCTATGAAACCACATGCAATATTATGGCGGTCAGCCAGGCGAATACGGATCAGGTGGCAGAGGCGCTGGAAATGCTCGGCAATTCCAGTGTAGACGTTATTTACCTTGTGGATTCCTACGGTTCGCTTTATCCCGAAACAGCGGAAGAACTGGCAAAGAAATATTTAGAGGCGGGAGAGAAATACGGAAAAGCAATCGGATTTCATGCCCACAACAACCAGAATCTTGCCTTTGCCAATACGATCGAAACGATGTCTTATGGTGTTTCTTATCTGGATGCTACTGCCATGGGCATGGGCAGGGGTGCGGGCAACTGCGCCATGGAACTGCTGCTCGGTTTTCTGAAAAACCCGAAATACAATTTATACAGCCTTTTAACATTTATAGAAAACTATATGGTGCCGCTTAAGGAAAGCGGAATCACTTGGGGTTATGATATCCAGTATATGCTCACGGGCCAGCTCAACCGCCACCCGAGGGAGGCTATGGCATTCACGGCTGAAAACCGCCGGGATTACTGTGAATTCTATAAATCACTCTTGGAAAATTTCTGATCGGCGCGGTTCAGCCGACTTTATCGACAGTCTGTCAGGCGCGGGCTTATGCCTGCGCCTTTTTTGCACCCTTTGTTTCGGCAGCCGTATTTCTTTATTGACAATGTGCCGATATCGAATTAAAATAGAAGCAGAAAACCGCTTATTGCGGTCGTTATGAGGTGATGAAATGGAAATTGTTGCAGATCATTCTATGCAGAATATGCGTTTTATAAGAAAACTCCCGATCCCCAAAGAGGTAAAAGAGCTTTACCCCTTGAGTGAAAAAGGCGCAGCAGTAAAGGCGCAAAGGGATGCGGAGATCGCCAAAGTTCTGAAAGGCGAAAGCAGTAAATTCCTGCTTATAATAGGTCCCTGTTCCGCAGATAAGGAGGACAGCGTTCTCGATTATGTCAGCCGCCTGGCAAGAGTGCAGGAAGAGGTAAAAGATAAAATCATCATCATTCCGCGTATCTATACCGGCAAGCCGAGAACCACGGGCGCCGGGTACAAGGGTATGCTCCACCAGCCGGATCCGGACGGTGTGCCGGACATGTATGCCGGCATCCTTGCCGTTCGTTCGATCCATGCCAAAGCAATTGAACAGCTTGGCCTTTCCGCGGCGGATGAGATGCTGTATCCTGCAAATTACAGGTATCTTTCAGACCTGCTCTCCTATGTTGCCGTGGGCGCAAGAAGCGTGGAAAATCAGGATCACCGCTTAACGGCAAGCGGGATGGACGTGCCCTGCGGCATGAAAAATGCCACCAGCGGCGATTATTCGGTTATGCTCAATGCCATCACAGCGGCGCAGAGCGGCCACACTTTTGTATACCGCGGCTGGGAAGTGGAAACAAAAGGTAATGAACTGGCGCATGCCATACTGCGCGGCGGCGTCAACAAACACGGCATAACCCACCCGAATTATCATTATGAAGATCTGATCACGCTTTATAATATGTATGCCGCCAAAGAGCAGTTCAAAAACCCCGCGGTTATTGTGGATACGAACCATTCCAACAGCGGCAAGAAATATCTGGAGCAGGTGCGCATAGCAAACGAGGTGCTGCATTCCATGCGTCACAGCGCGGATATCAAAAAGTTTGTTAAAGGCTTTATGATTGAATCTTATATAGAGGACGGCAATCAAAAGGTGGACGGCGGCGTTTACGGCAAATCGATCACGGATCCGTGCCTCGGCTGGGAAAAATCCAAAGACCTGATCTATACCATCGCGGATCAGTTATAATCGCTCATTATGCACAAAATTAAAACTTAATCTTTGTATAGAATCACAAAAAGACTGCCGGGCAATTGATTTTGTTTGACAGTCTTTCTTTTTTGTGCTATGATTGTTTCATAATCACTTTATCACTTGAAAGCGCCAACGCTTAAAAGCGGCAGAGTGAACTACTTTTAAGGAGAAATACATATGAACAAAACCATAAAAAAAGTTTTGGCTCTCGGCCTTTCCGCAGTTTTGGTAGGTTCTGTTTTCGCAGGCTGCTCCGCGCAGGATTCAAAGTATAAGATCGGAATTATACAGTCGCAGCAGCATGCCGCGCTTGATGAGGCTACCCGCGGATTTCAGGATGCGGTTACACAGGCGCTCGGCGCAGAAAATGTGGAGATCACACTTCAGAATGCCAGCGGCGATTCCGCAACGTGCGCAACGATCGCAAACCAGTTCGTGGCGGACGGCGTAGATCTGATCATGGCAAACGCCACGGCTGCGCTTCAGGCGTCCATGCAGGCAACGGCAAGCATACCGATTGTTGCAACATCCGTAACGGATTACGCAACCGCGCTTGAGATCGCAGACTGGACCGGCGTTACAGGTATTAATGTAACCGGCACTTCAGATCTGGCCCCGCTTGATCAGCAGGCGGCGATGATTCAGGAACTCTGCCCCGATGCGCAGACTGTGGGAATACTGTATTGCTCTGCAGAGCCGAATTCCGTATATCAGGCAAATGTAGTGGAAGAAAACCTCACATCCATGGGTCTTGCGGTCAATGTTTATACCTGTGCGGATACGAACGAGATCGCCAGTATTACCACGCAGGCTTGCCAGGAAGTAGACGTTATTTATATCCCTACAGATAATACGATTGCTTCCGCAACGGCTGCCGTAGATCAGATCGCCGGTCCGGCAGGCATCCCTGTTATTGCAGGTGAGGAAGGCATATGCAAAGGCTGCGGCGTTGCCACACTTTCTATCAGTTACTATGATATCGGCGTAAGAGCCGGCGAAATGGCAGTAGAAATTCTGCAAAACGGTGCGGATCCTTCCACAATGCAGATCGAGACTGCAACGGATCTTACCAAAAAGTATGTTCCATCCCGCGCGCAGGCGCTCGGGATCACCGTTCCGTCTGATTACGTTGCTATTGAGGAAACAGCGGAATAAACCTTTGCTATTGACTAAAGCATGATATTTTGATAACATAAAAGGCGGCGGGTTTTCGGCTCGCCGTCTTTTATCTATGTGTATCGGAGGAAAATTTATTATGATGTCATTTTTATCCGCTCTTCCCGGAGCGGCTGCGCAGGGCATTATCTGGGGCCTGATGGCGATCGGAGTTTACATCACGTTCAGGGTCCTTGATGTTGCGGATCTAACGGTAGACGGCTCTATGGGCACGGGCGGCGCGGTTTTGGTTATGTGCGCCACAAGCGGTATGAATATTTATGTTTCCATGATCATCGCGTTTCTTGCGGGCTGTATCGCCGGCCTTGCCACGGGCATTTTCCATACCGTATTTGGTATTCCGGCAATCCTTTCCGGAATCCTAACCCAGCTTGCGCTGTATTCTATAAATCTGAGGATTCTTGGGAATAAAGCCAATCAGTCTATCAATGTTATGAATTATGATCTGATCGTTTCCCTGCGCAATATCACGCAGTCCATTATTGTCGGGCTTGTGATCGTGTTTATTTTCATTGCCATTCTTTATTGGTTCTTCGGCACGGAACTCGGCCATTCCATCCGCGCAACCGGCAATAATCAGGCAATGGCGCGCGCAAACGGCATCAATACAAATGTTAATAAGATCATCGGTCTTGTGCTCTCAAACGGCATTGTTGCGCTTTCCGGCGCTCTGCTTGCCCAGTATCAGGGCTTTGCGGACGTAAATATGGGCAGAGGCGCTATCGTGATCGGTCTTGCCGCCGTGATCATCGGCGAAGTCATTTTCGGCAAACTCTTCAAGAATTTCGCGCTTCGTTTGGTTGCGTGCGTGATTGGCGGCGTGATCTACTATGTTGTGATCACTTTTGTACTTCGTCTCGGTCTTAACGCAAACGATCTGAAACTGTTCTCGGCGCTTGTGGTTGCGCTTTTCCTTGGCGTTCCGTACTGGAAAAATAAGATTGCATCAAAAAAGGTAAAAAGAAACGGAGGTGCCGCAAATGCTTGAGATTAAAGGCGTTTATAAAACATTCAATCCCGGCACCGTTAATGAAAAACATGCTTTGAACGGCATTGATCTTGTGCTGAATGAAGGCGATTTTGTAACCGTTATTGGCGGAAACGGCGCAGGTAAATCTACCCTGCTCAATATGATCGCAGGCGTTTATCCGGTGGACAGCGGTTCTATTTTGATAGACGGAAAGGACGTTACGAAACTGCCGGAGCACAAAAGGGCAAAATATCTCGGCAGGGTCTTTCAGGATCCTATGACGGGTACTGCCGCTGATATGCAGATCGTGGAGAACCTTGCGCTTGCCTCTCGCCGCGGCAAATTCAGAACGCTTGCCCCCGGCGTAACCAAAAAAGAAAAAGAGCACTATAAGGAAATTCTCGGCTCTCTTGATCTCGGTCTTGAAACACGCCTTACCTCTAAGGTAGGATTGCTTTCGGGCGGTCAAAGGCAGGCTATTACTCTTCTTATGGCAACCCTTAAAAAGCCGAAAGTTCTGCTTCTTGATGAACATACTGCCGCGCTGGATCCCAAAACAGCGCACAAAGTGCTTGATATTACTACAAAGATAGTTTCAGAGCACAATCTTACAACCCTTATGATAACTCATAATATGAAGGATGCTATTGCCATCGGAAACAGATTGATAATGATGAACGAAGGCAAGATTATTTATGATGTTTCCGGTGAGGAGAAAAAGAATCTTACCACAGCCGATCTGCTTGAAAAATTCAAGACCACCAGCGGCGAGGAACTGGATAATGACAGAATGATTCTTTCCGAATAATAAATATTTATGATAAAAA
>ENA-ORVG01000479-ORVG01000479.1-human-gut-metagenome-genome-assembly--contig:-NODE-479-length-55865-cov-41.802222_pt1 | contig 55865 bp, 48 predicted proteins | sample MGYA00242091_ERZ509233 | MGnify/ENA primary metagenome ERZ509233 (study PRJEB26280, sample SAMEA2338840) | human gut metagenome | biome: human gut; feature: human-associated habitat; material: faeces... | reverse complement strand
CCAGCTGTTCCAGCTCCAGCTGCCAGCGCATCCCGCCCAGGGGGCCGCCGTAGGGGAAATCCTTGGGCTGGAGAGAGACCAGCAGGGCGGCGTTGGCATTTGTGCCGCTCCGCCCGGAGTAGCTCATGCCGTTGGTGACAATTCCACCTTCCTCAGAGGCTGCAGCCACTACATAGCCGCCGGGGCACATGCAGAAGGTGTATACCGTCCGGTCCGGCAGGTGGCAGAACAGCTTGTAATCCGCCGGGGACAGCGCGGAGCGGCCTCCGCCGTACTGAGCCAGGTCAATTTGATGCTGGAGATGTTCAATCCGGACGCCCATGGCAAAGGGCTTGGGCTCCATGGCAATGTTTTGGGCGGCCAGCATGGAAAAGGTGTCCCGGGCGCTGTGGCCAATGGCCAGAATCAATTGGCGGCAGGGGAGCCGCTCCCGGCCGCCGGGTCCCTCCAGAGAGAGCCCCGCGAGGCTTCCGTCTCGGTGTTCCAGACCGGTGAGCTGGGTTTGAAACCGGACCTCGCCCCCCAGCTTCTCCACCCGGCGGCGCAGGTTCTGCACCACGGTGAGGAGCACATCGGTCCCCATATGGGGCTTGGCGTCATAGAGGATTTGCTCCTGGGCGCCGCACTGGACCAGCTGCTCCAGGACCCAATGATTCCGGGGGTCGTGGGTGCCGGTGTTCAGCTTTCCGTCGGAGAAGGTCCCGGCGCCGCCCTCTCCGAACTGCACATTGCACCGGGGGTCCAGACGGCCGGTCTGCCAGAATTCCTCCACCAGCCGGTGGCGGGAGGCGGCGTCCCGGCCCCGTTCCAGGACCAAAGGCCGAAGACCGGCCTCCGCCAAAACCAGGGCGGCAAACATGCCCGCCGGACCAAAGCCTACCACAACGGGCCGCTCCCCGGCGACATGGATGGGGTGGGGGATCTCATAGCGGAAGATGGGGGCGGGACCGGCCTTGGCGCCGCCCTGGCGGATGGCCCGGTCCTCCCGGCCGGAGACGGTGACGTCTACGGTATAGACCCATTGAATGCGTTCTTTTTTTCGGGCGTCCAGGGAACGCCGGGCGATTTGCAGGGTCTGGATCTCCCTAGGCGGCAGACGAAGCGCCTTGGCTGCCGCTGCCCAAAGGGCCTGAGGGGTGTGACCGGGTGGGAGGGCGATGTCGCGGATTCGAATCATGGTGTGTCCTTTCCGGCGGCGGTTCCGGCAGCATAGCCGGAGCTCCAGGCCCACTGGAGGTTGTAGCCGCCGCAGCTGCCGGCGCAGTCCAGCGTTTCGCCCACAAAGTAGAGTCCCGGACAGCCCTTGAACTGGAAATCGTCCTCTACCTCGTCCAGAAGCAGGCCGCCGCCGGTGGTCTGAGCCTGCTTCCAGCCGCAGGGCGTCAAGCCCTCGAACCGCCAGCACTTGGCCGTGGCGGCGAGTTTCGGCCACGCGGAGGCGGGCAGGGCGCGGGCGTTTTCAGGCAGACCGGCGTCAGCCCAGAGAGCCCGGCCCAGCTTTGCGGGCAGCAAGCCCAGCCAGAACTCCGCCGCCTCGCTGCCCAGCAGTCCGACCCGCTGGGCGAACAGCGCGGTCAGCTCGGTCTCACTCAAAGCAGGGAAGAGGTCGAGGGCCACGACAGGCCGCTTCGGGCAGCGTCCCGGGGCCAGCAGGCCCGAAAGCTGCATGATGCAGATGCCCGAAAGCCCGTATTCGGTGAACTGCACCTCGCCCATTTCCCGGGCAAGCACCCGGCCATCTGCACCGTCCAGCAGGCTGGCGCAGCCCTTGGCCCGGATGCCGGCCAGCGGCTTGCGGGGATGAGCACACTGCAGGGCCGTCAGGCAGGGATAGAGGGGGGCCATCCGTCCACCGCACTGGGCGGCGAACCGGGTGCCGAAGCCATCGGTGCCGAACTGGGGGCCGGCATCACCGCCCATGGCGCAGATGACGGCGTCGGCCCGCAGGGTCTCGCGGCCTGCCTCGGTCTCGATTTGGACGGCATAGCCGCCCCGGCTCTGGCTCAGGTTCTGGACGGTGCAGCCGGTGCACACCTCGACGCCCAGTCTCGACAGATGGTGCTCCAGCAGGGCCAGTACGTCCGCCGCCTGATTGGAATAGGGGTACACCCGCCCGGCCTCGTCGGTGCGGGGGTAGAGGCCGAGGCTCTCGAACCACGCCAGCGGCGCAGCCTCGTCCACGGCGCTCAGCAGGCGGCGCAGGGCTTTGGGGCTGCTGGTGAAGTACCGCTCCGGCGTGATGTCCCGGTTGTCGAGATTGCAGCGCCCGTTGCCGGTGGCCAGAAGCTTTTTGCCCACCTTCGCGTTTTTGTCCAGCACGGTGATGTGTGCGCGGCCCTCTGCGGTCTGTGCTGCCGCCAGCGCAGCGGCCAGACCGGCTGCGCCGCCGCCCAAAATCAAAATCTGCTGCATCCTCTGCCCATCCTTTCTGTAGTAAATTTATTGTATCATAGCCGCCCCTGTTTGGCAAACACAGGGCGGGCAGGTGTATATTTCCCTTCCGCTTCCACATAATAACTACACAGCATGGGAAAATGCAGAATGGGAAGGATGGTACACAGATGAAAGCAACCGGAATCGTCCGCCGCATCGATGAGCTGGGCCGGGTGGTCATCCCGAAGGAGATCCGCCGCACCCAGCGTATCCGCCGCGGCGACCCCCTCGAGATCTTCACCACCGGCGACGGCGAGGTCATCTTCAAGAAGTATTCCCCGGTGGGGGAGCTGCAGGGGGTGGCGGTGCAGTACGCCGAGGTGCTGAGCCGAAGCTTCGCCCTGACGGCCTTCGTGGCGGACCGCGACCGCATCCTCGCCGCAGCCGGGTCGGGGAGGCGCGACCTTGCCGACCGCAGCGTCAGCCAGCCGCTGGAAAAGGTGATGGAGTCCCGCAAGCCCTACCTCAGCGAGGGCGACCCCGAGCATGTCCTGCTGCCCTGCGAGGGCTCGCTGCGGCCATTGCTCTGCGCGTGGCCCATCATCGCGGCAGGGGATGTCACCGGGGCCGTGGGTCTGCTGGCCGAAGACCGCACCCAGCAGCCCGACCCTGCCCAGCAGAAGGCTGTGGCGGTGGCGGCAGCGTTCCTGGCAAAGCAGATGGAAGAGTGAACATTATTATAATAGGGGGAGCGTCTGCGTTTCTGGCAGGCGCTCCCTTTTTTGTTTATGACAGAATTATGAATCTTTATAAACTTTTTCGAGAAGCTATTGACAGAGAAAAATTTTTGGCTATAATGGTCTTAGCACTCAGGAAGATGGAGTGCTAAAGAAACAAAAGCCAAAAAGGAGGCAGGCGCTATGACGATGGATGCACGCAAGCAGCGAGTCTTGCAGGCGATCGTGGCGCTGTATGGCCTCGAGGGCGAGCCTGTGGGCAGCAGTGTGCTGGCAAACTATTTTGATATGGCCGTGTCCAGCGCCACGCTGCGCAACGAAATGGCGGCGCTGACCAAGCTGGGTCTGCTGGAGCAGCCCCACACCAGCGCGGGCCGTGTCCCCAGTGCCAAGGGCTACCGTTATTATCTCGACAATCTGCTGACGGACGACCAGCCGCTGGACCGCGTGACCCGCGCCCGCGTCGAAGCCGTTTTCGCCAGCCTCGACCATGAGCCGGAAAAGCTCGCACAGGGCGCTGCAAAGGCGCTGGCCGCCATCAGCGGCTGCACCGCAGCCGTCAGCACCCCCTGTGCCGAAGACCTCTGCGTCGCCCACTACGAAGTCGTTCAGGTGGGCCGCAGCGCGGCGGCTGTGCTGGCCGTCACGACGGCGGGCTACGTCCGCACCCGTGTGGCGCGGGTCCGCACCGGCCTCTCCCGCGAGAACGCCGCTGCGCTGGCCGCGCTGCTCAACCGCAACCTGACCTTCGTTGCGCCGGTGGACCTGTCCAACCGGCTGCTGGCAGAGCTGTGCAGCCGAATCGACCCGGAGCTGGTTCCGGTCATCAGCGCAGCCGCTGCGATTTTGCAGGATTCCGCACAGCCCCACGTATTTCTGGGCGGTGAGCAGTACCTGCTCAACTGGCCGCAGCTCGAAGGCAAGGTGGGCGACATCCTCACCCTGCTGAACGACGAAGAGCAGGCGGCCCGCATCATCGCACCCCCGGCAGACCGCAGTGAGAGCGTGCTGCTGGGCGAGGATCTGGAACCTCAGATCCCCGGCCTGTGCATCGTCAGCGACCGCTACCTGGTAGGCGGCGGGCTGTGGGGTACGGTGGCCCTCATCGGGCCGACCCGGATGCCCTTCCAGAAGCTGATGCCGCTGCTCCACCTCTTCGCCGACGAGCTTGGCGAGGGCATGAGCGGCAAACGAAAAGACACCCCGCAGATGGCCGCACCCCGGCGGACTGTGATATATAAGGAGGATCTGGAATGAGCGAAGAGACCAAAAAGACGGCAGAAGCTCCCGAGCAGGAAGCAAAGGAGACCGAAGCCGCACCTCAGGAAGCGCCCGAGACCGCCGCAGCCCCCGAGAAGGAGGCCGAGGCAGAACCCGCAGACGCCAAGAAGAAAGATGGCTGGTTCAACAAGAAGGCGCGCGAGATGGACGCCGTAAAGGCAAAGCTCGACGCAGCCGAGAAGAACGCCGCACAGGCCAAAGACCAGCTGCTCCGGATGGCAGCGGAGTACGAGAACTACCGCAAGCGCTCCACCCGCGAGGCCGACCAGAAGTTCAACGATGGCGTGTCCTTCGCCGTGAACCAGATCATCCCCATCCTGGACACGCTGGAGATGGCAGCCAACGCCCCCACCACCGACGAGAACTACAAAAAGGGCGTGACGATGACGCTGGACAAAGCCGCCAAGGCACTGGATGCCCTCCATGTGGAGGAGATCGAGGCGCTGGGCAAGCCTTTTGACCCCAACTTCATGAACGCCGTCCAGCAGATCCCCGCCCCGGACGGGCAGGAGAGCGGCACCGTCATCACGGTGTACCAGAAAGGCTACAAATTGGGCGACAAGATCGTCCGCCACGCGACCGTCGTGGTGGCCGAGTAGATCCGCAAAGACCCGCAGGGGTTTTGAAGATAGACATCCGCTTCACATCTAAGCATGAGATAAACAAGTTCTTTTGAGAGGAGACTTCATTTATGAGCAAAATCATTGGTATTGACCTTGGTACTACGAATAGCTGCGTGGCTGTCATGGAGGGCGGCGAGCCCGTCGTCATCGCAAACTCCGAGGGCGCCCGCACCACCCCGTCTGTTGTTGGCTTCACCAAGACCGGTGACCGTCTGGTCGGTCAGGTCGCAAAGCGTCAGGCCATCACCAACCCCGAGAACACCGTTTCTTCCATCAAGCGTCAGATGGGTACCGACCACAAGGTGACCCTGAACGGCAAGGAGTACACTCCCCAGCAGGTCAGCGCTATGATCCTGCAGAAGCTGAAGGCTGATGCGGAGGCTTATCTGGGCGAGCCTGTCACCGAGGCCGTCATCACCGTTCCTGCTTACTTCAACGACAGCCAGCGTCAGGCTACCAAGGACGCCGGCACCATCGCCGGCCTGAACGTCAAGCGTATCATCAACGAGCCTACTGCCGCTTCTCTGGCATACGGCATCGATAAGGAAGATGACCAGAAGATCATGGTCTACGACCTGGGCGGCGGCACCTTCGATGTCTCCATCATCGAGATGGGCGACGGCGTCACCGAAGTTCTGGCCACCAACGGCGACACCCATCTGGGCGGCGACGACTTCGACCAGCGCATCATCGACTGGATGGCTGACGCCTTCCAGACCGAGAACGGCATCGACCTGCGCAAGGATAAGATGGCCGCTCAGCGCCTGAAGGAAGCTGCCGAGAAGGCAAAGATCGAGCTGTCCAGCGCTATGAGCAGCCAGATCAACCTGCCCTTCATCACTGCTGACGCTACCGGCCCCAAGCATCTGGATATGACCCTGACCCGTGCAAAGTTCAACGAGCTGACCGCAGATCTGGTCGACCGCACCATGACCCCTGTCCGCAAGGCTCTGCAGGATGCCGGCCTGCGCGCATCTGACCTGAAGAAGGTCCTGATGGTCGGTGGTTCCACCCGTATCCCCGCTGTCTATGATGCAGTCAAGAAAGAGCTGAACTGCGAGCCCTTCAAGGGCATCAACCCCGATGAGTGTGTGGCCGTCGGTGCTGCGATCCAGGGCGGCGTCCTGCAGGGCGACGTCAAGGGTCTGCTGCTGCTGGATGTCACCCCGCTGAGCCTCGGCATTGAGACTCTGGGCGGCGTCTGCACCAAGATCATTGAGCGCAACACCACCATTCCTACCCACAAGAGCCAGGTCTTCTCCACTGCTGCGGATAACCAGCCCTCTGTTGAGATCAATGTCCTGCAGGGCGAGCGTGAGTTTGCCCGGGACAACAAGAGCCTCGGCGTCTTCCATCTGGACGGCATCGCTCCGGCTCCCCGTGGCGTGCCTCAGATCGAAGTTACCTTCGATATTGATGCAAACGGCATCGTGAAGGTCAGCGCGAAGGACCTGGGTACCGGCAAGGAGCAGAACATCACCATCACCGCTTCCACCAACATGTCCAAGGACGACATCGACAAGGCTGTGAAGGAAGCTGAGCAGTTTGCTGCCGACGATAAGAAGAAGCGCGAGGAAGTGGACATCCGCAACGGCGCCGACCAGATGGTCTTCCAGACTGAGAAGATGCTGAAGGAGAACGGCGACAAGATGCCCGCCGACGTCAAGAGCGAGGCTGAGGCAAAGCTGGCCGACCTGAAGACCGCTGTCCAGTCCGGCTCCATCGACGACATCAAGGCAAAGCAGGATGCTCTGAGCCACGTCTTCGAGAAGATGTATCAGGCTGCCGCTGCTGCCCAGCAGCAGGCCGCAGGCGCACAGCCCGGCCCCGATGCTGGCGCAAACAACCAGCAGAAGCCGGGCGATGACGGCGTTGTGGACGCAGACTTCAAGGAAGTCTGATTTGAGACACAGCAGTGCGTATCCGGCCAAACCGGCGGGTATGCGCGTAGAATAGCAAAAGCCGCTCCGGTTTTGCCGGGGCGGCTCTTGCTGGTTATAGAGAAAACCTCTCAGTCTCGCTGACGCTCGCCAGCTCCCCTGACAGGGGAGCCATTGGCAGGCCGGTCAGGCTTGTACAGATCTGCCTGAGGCTGTCTGTACTGGAAGCGGCAGTGCGCTGCTATATAGGGGAGGTTGCTGCTTATACGAGAGGTGATTGGATTATGGCACAGGAGAAACGTGATTACTACGAAGTGCTGGGTGTATCCAAGACGGCCACCGATGCGGAGATCAAAAAGGCTTACCGCAAGCTGGCCATGAAGTACCACCCGGACTATAACCCCGGCGACAAGGAAGCCGAGGAAAAGTTCAAGGAGATCAACGAGGCAAACGAGGTGCTTTCGGACCCGAAGAAGCGCCAGCTCTACGACCAGTACGGCTTTGCCGGTGTTGACCCCAACTACGCTGCCCAGAACGGCGGCGGCCCCGGCGGCTTTGGCGGTTTCAGCGGCTTTGGCGGCGACGGTGTTGACCTTGGCGATATTTTCGGCGACATCTTTGGCGGCGGTTTCGGCGGTTTTGGCGGCTCGAGCCGTTCGGCGAATCCCAACGCCCCCCGCAAGGGCCAGGACATCCGGGTGCGCATCACCCTGACGTTTGACGAGGCGGTGCATGGCTGTAAGAAGAACATCACCATCACCCGTCAGCAGGAGTGTACCGAGTGCCACGGCAGCGGCTGCGCCGCCGGTTCCAGCCCGGAGACCTGCCCTGACTGCGGCGGCAGAGGCTTTGTCATTCGTCAGCAGCGTACGCCCTTCGGCGTCATGCAGACCCAGCAGCCATGCTCCCGCTGCGGCGGCAAGGGCAAGCTCATCAAGAACCCCTGCAAGAGCTGCCACGGCAGCGGCACCATCGCGGTCAAGAAGACTCTGGAGGCCAATGTCCCTGCGGGCATCGACGACGATCAGGGCTTCCGCCTCTCGGGCATGGGCAATGCCGGCACCAACGGCGGCCCCGCAGGTGACGTCATCGTGGCGGTGACTGTCCAGCCCAGCGAGGTGTTCCAGCGCGACGAGAACAATATCTACGTCGTCTTCCCCATCACCTACAGTCAGGCTGTCCTGGGCGATACCATCACGGTGCCTTCCATCGACGGCAAGGTCGAGGTCAATGTGCCGGAAGGCACCCAGAGCGGCACCACCTTCCGCCTGCGCGGCAAGGGCGTCCAGTATGTGAATGGCAGAGGCCGCGGTGATATGTACGTCAAGTGCGAGGTCGAGATCCCCAAGAAGCTCAGCCGTACCCAGCGTGAGGCCCTGAAGAAGTTCGAGGGGACCCTGAAAGAGGATAACTACGAAAAGCGCAAGGGCTTCTTCAAAAAGCTGAAGGATATGTTCAATAACTAAATCAACACGTCCATAAACAGGCAGAGGCATCCGGTTCGGGTGCCTCTGCTTTTGTATGGACAGATAAAAAGAGGGCGGCGGCCCTTCCCTTGCGGGAAGAGCCGCCGCCTTTGTTGTTCTTTGGAGTCTCCTGAGTTATTAAAGCAGGATAATAGCTGCGTTAATCACAAGGCCGATTCCGGTAGCGGAGGTACCCAGAACCCAACTGGCACACGCAAGGTCATAGAGGAAATTAGATACACTCTTCCCCATATCATTTGCGAAATAGTCCAGACCGTCCTGAGTCCAAGTATTAGGGTTCTTCTTGCGGTAATCACGGATAGCGGTGACGCCCGCAAGCCATGCATAAGGAGGGAAGACCCATGCAGCGATAGCCTGAATAGCACTGGCACCACCGGTGGTATAGGTCATTTCCTCTTCGTTCATCACGCAGTAGGAAGCGGGCAGCATCATGATGTTTTCCATAATAGCACTCCTTTATGAACAATATCCCAAAACAGCGCGGTGTGCGCCGGTTTGACGAAAGATAGAAGTTTCCGAAAAGCCGCAGGGGAAACTTACAGGATGAGCAGCAGCGCGCTCAGGGGAGCGAGAGCCACCACCGTACCGGTGGAAACAACGTCACGCAGGAAGTTGGAAGGCGATTTGGACATATCGTCGCCGATGGCGTCCATTGCACGGCCCATAACGGTGAGAGGATTGCCCCTGCGGTTGCTGTCAACGCTCAGCCAGTCTCTGGCCTGCGAGATGCCCCAGACATAGCTGGATGCCAGAACGGCCACGCCCGCGATGGTGACGATGCCGCCGACAGCGCTGCCGCCGGTGGTGTAGGTCATCTCATCGTCAGAAAGCACTGCGTAATCAGCAGGCAATTCCATATATTTCTTCATAAAGAATCACTCCTTCATATCAGCAGGCGGCGCACCGCACTGCAAAGATCCCTCTTGCAGAGCAAACATCTCTGACAGCATCATTCTACTACAACGCTGGATTTTGTGCAAGGGTTTTGGACAGAAACCACAAAAACCCGGAAAAATGCATGAAAAACACCTCGGAAGTTTGTGGAAAAATACTGCAATAATTCCCAGTATCAGCCCGCTGCGCCGGCCCGGTAGAGATAGGGGTCGCTTTTGAAGCTGTCGAAACTGTAGAGCACGAGGAGCTGGTCGTAATCGTTGTCCGCGATGAGCTTGTCCAGCCCGTAGTTATAATTGCGGAAATCCACCACGTCGATGTCGGCGTAGTTGGCCGTCAGGTAAGGCGCGAAGCAGTTGGCGTAGCTGTCCTTGATGACGAGAATCCGCCCGGTGCCGTCGCCCTTGATGCGGCTCAGGCCGTTGTTGCCGTGGAGGAACATGGCATACTTGTCGTAAACGTCCAGCTTGGCCGTGTCATACAGGCCGGTCGTCTCGCCGTCGGCGGGCTGGCCGGGACCGCTGACCGAGTAGATGGTCAGCGCGTTCGGCAGGTCATAGTAGAGGATGGTGTCCGGCTCTGCGTCCGGCGTCCGCGCCTTGGAGTAGTGGGTGCCGTAGAAGCCGTCTGCCGTCAGCACGGTGTGGGCCGCCGTGTCAAAGGGCGTAAGGCCCAGGGTGTCGCAGAGCTGCTTGTAGGCATAGTAAGCGCCGGTGCTCGTCCAGTGGTGGTCGGTGCGGTAGTAGATATATTCGTCCTTGTGCGCGGTGAGGGTCTGCCGCACGTCCACAAAGCGGCCTCCGGCGGCCTGTACGGCATCGGAAAGGGAGTCGAGATAACGGTCCTCGTCCAGCAGCGGAGCCCCCGCAGGGACGTTTTCCGGGTAGATGGCGGACGCCGCAGGCACCAGCATCACGTTGACCTTGCCCGGATACCGCTGACAGAGCGCTTCCAGCGCGGCAGTGTTCTTGGGCAGGGTGCGGGTCTCGCTGGAAACGAGGCCGTAGGTGCGGGGGAACATCATCTGCTGTCTGCCCAGCAGGATGCCGCCGCTCTGCTCCTTCTGCATCACCTTCGTTTCCACGGTGCTCTGCAGGGCGACCCAGCTGTCACGGCCCGCCACCTGGTCTTTGACGTATTTCGTGTAGGCCGTGAAGAACTTGTTCAGCCCATCAGCCGAGACGCTGGACAGGCCGGGCCGCTGGGAGAGGGTGGTGTTTTCCAGTTCACTGTAGGCCCGGTCCGGCGTGACAAGGTCCAGCACGAACAGCCCGGCAAAAAACAGGGTAAATGCGATAAGGACCGGATAGCGGAAAATCGAAGCGGAGTGCTTTGAATGTTTGTCCATCGTTCACGCCTCCTCTTAAAAGTTGAAATACAGGAACGGGCTGTTGGTGCTGCCCACGACGTAAGCCATCGAGACCGTCAGCAGCACCAGAATGGTCAGCGCCTTGGTGATGGCATTGCGGGAAAGCAGCTTCCACAGCTTTTCGATGAGCGGGGTGCAGCAGACGACGGAGACCGCCAGCAGTACGCCGTAGTTGCGCAGGAAGTAAAGGGGCATCACGCCGCCGGAAGGGATGAAAAGCTTGCGGAACAGCAGGCCGAACTCCACGCCTGCGTCGTTGCCCACGAACATGGCCCAGCCCACGACCACGAGGAAGAGGGTGTAGATATGGGGCCAGACCCTGCCCTTTTTGAGGTAGGGCAGGAGGAAGAGCTTTTCCAGAGCCAGCAGCACGAAATAGTACAGGCCCCAGCAGATGAAGTTCCAGTTCGCGCCGTGCCAGATGCCGGTGAGCAGCTCGACGACGAACAGGTTGAAGATCTGCCGCTTGAGGCCCTTGCGGTTGCCGCCGAGGGGGATATACACATACTCCCGGAACCAGCCGGACAGCGTCATGTGCCAGCGCCGCCAGAACTCGGTGATGGACCCGGAGATATAGGGGTAGTTGAAGTTCTGGGGGAAGTCGAAGCCCAGCATCCTGCCCATGCCGATGCCCATCAGGGAGTAGCCGGAAAAGTCGAAATAGAGCTGGAGCGAGTAGGCGATGACGCCCAGCCAGACCAGCGGGGTGGAAGCGTTGGCGAGGCCCACGAAGGAGACGGAGGGGCTGTCCGCCACGCCGATGATGTCCGTCCAGAGCGCACCGATGGCGTCGGCCAGCAGGACTTTCTTTGCCAGGCCGAAGGTGAACAGGGTCATGCCGTCCTCGATCTGCTTGAGCTCATAGCGGCCTTTGTAGACGTGGAGGCGGTCGGAGACGTCCCGGTACTTGACGATGGGGCCGGCGATGAGCTGGGGGAACATGACGACGTAAGCACCGAAATCAATGATGTTATGCTCCGTTTTCACATCCCGGCGGTAGACGTCGATGGTGTAGGAAAGTGTCTGGAAGGTGTAGAAGCTGATGCCCAGCGGCAGTACGCTGATGCCCTGAATGGGCGCAAAACCGGTGCCGAAGATGGCATTGATGCTGCTGAGCACGAAATTTGCATACTTGAAGTAGAAGAGCATCCCGAGACTGCCCGCCAGCGCGATGAGCAGCAGGATGAGACGGGCGGTCTTGTTCTGCCCGAAGCGCTCAAGCCCCAGGCCGCAGAGGTAGTTGATGAGGATGAGGGCCAGCATGACCGGGAAAAATCGCACCTCGCCCCAGCAGTAGAACACGAGGCTGCACAGGAACAGAACGGTATTTTTGAGTTTCGGGGGCGCGAGATAGTACAGCGCCAGTGTGATGGGCAGAAAGCGCAGCAGAAAGATGATGGTGCTGAAGACCACGGCGTCAGCCTCCTTTTAACATTGTGATAAAGCCGAAAAAGGCCGATGCCGCTGCGGCACCGGCCCGAGAGAGTCTGTTTATTTGCCCAGAACGTCCTTCACAGCGCTGGTCAAATCGGAAGAGCAGTCGTTGGAGGCAATGACCATCACCACGAGGTCGTCGCCGCCGTCGATGATGGCGTTCTCCACGTTGGACTGTGCCTGTGCAAACTCAGCATAGTTGCCGTAGAAAGCCACCTGGTCCTGCTGGTAGGTCTTGAGGGTGTCCATGACGTCCTGTGCCTTGCCAGCGGCGGGCTGGATGGCCAGCACCAGACCGGCGTCGCCGTTGTCGTTGCTCTTGAGGCCCTTGTAGCTGGTCACATCGTCGGCTTTCAGGCCAAAGTCGTACTCGATGTTCATGGCCGTTATCTCAAACTGGTTGGAGATGGGGTCGGCCTTGAGCAGAGCGTCTACGGCAGAAGCCACGGCGTCGGAAGCGCCGTTCTCCTCAGCGGAAACGGAAGTAGCAGGCTCAGAGGCGCTCTGGCTGGCGGCCCCGGAGGAGACTGCGGAGGAGGCCGAAGAGGATGCAGAGGAAGCAGAGCCGCCGCAGCCTGCCAGCAGGACACAGCCTGCAGCCAGCGCAGCAGCAGAAAGGACGAGTTTCAGACGAATATTCATAAAAGATTTCCCTCTTTTGTCGTTAAAATTCTGAGGCCCGGCCGCCCCGAAAACTGTCGGCCCGAAACCCCAAGATAGTCTACCATATCGACGGCAGAATTGCAAACGAAGCGTGAAATTTTAACCTTTTCTTCACCAGTGGATTCAGCCCTCGGCGGCGATGCTCTGCAGAGTCTCGATATACTCCTCAAAGCACAGGCCGCTGGCGTTGATCTTAGCGGCGTTCTCCACGCCCACATACCGCCAATGCCAGGGCTCGTAGATGATCTCCGTCTTGTCCTCGGCGTCCTTGGGGTAGCGGAGGATGAAGCCGTAGTCGCCCGCGTGCTCACAGAGCCAGCGGAAGGCGGCGGTCTTCTCGAAGCCCTCGTCCAGACCGGTGTGCTCCGGGCTGTTCAGGTCGGCGGCGAGGCCGCAGTTGTGCTCGGAGTATCCCGGAGGATTGACGACGGCAGCGGCCTTTTCCTTGGCAGTGGCGTTGTCGTAGCCCTTGTCGAGGTAGTATTTGGTCTTCCGCTCGTAAAGGCTGGTCTGGTACTTGACGCTGCGGTAGCCGCTCTGCATCCAGACGGTCACGCCGTCGGCGGCAGCGGCTTTCTGCATGGAGAGGAAGGCGTCGCAGGCCACGGTCTGCAGCGTCTTGTTGACGGCGGTGGCAGAGCCGCACTCCTTGGTATCGAAAGTATAGTCGTCCGGCATCTTGCTGGTGTGGTTCACCAGCACCATCAGCGGGTCGGCCAGCATGGCGCGGGCCTCGTCGGCGGTCAGGCCGAGGGCGTTGGCAGGCGCAGCGGTGTTCTCGGCAGAGCTCACAGTGGAATCGGCGATGCTCTGGGCCGGCATGGAGATGGCGGACGCCGCCGAAGCGCTGGGGACGACGGCACGGCGGGTGAGCAGGAAGGAGACGCCGCCTGCGGCGACGCAGAGCATCACAGTAAGGCCGGCCACCCGGCGGATGACACGGCTGCGTCTGCGGCGGCGCACCTCGGCGCGGGTGAGGCGCCGGCGGTGAGGATGAGGAGCAGAGGGGTTCATAATGGACCTTCTTTCTTGTTAAGGGTGTGTATATTTTTGCACACGGGCGGACATCCTATTCCCGGGAGGCGAACAGGATGAAAATGTCGGCTGAGGAATACGGGCGCAGGGTGCGCCGGGTCGGCCCGCCCTCGCCGCTGGGCAGGGACTGCCTCTGGGCGTTTGGCGTGGGCGGCGGCATCTGCCTGCTGGGCGAGGTGCTGCGCGGGTGGTATCTGACCATGGGGCTCGACAAAGAGCTGGCCGGGACGCTCACCAGCTGCACGCTGGTAGCGCTGTCGGCATTGCTGACGACGCTGGGCCTCTACCAGAAGCTGGCCGCGAAAGCGGGCGCAGGCACCCTCGTACCCATCACGGGCTTTGCCAATGCGGTGGTCAGTGCGGCCATCGAGTTCAAGACCGAGGGCCGTGTGCTGGGGACCGGCGCGAAGATGTTCATCATCGCCGGGCCGGTCATCGTATACGGTACGCTGGCGGCGGTGCTCTACGGCAGCGTCTACTGGCTGCTGCAGTAAAAGTCCCCCTGCCAAGGATACGCATAAGGAAGCGCGGAAATTGCACTTTCACACTAAAATTCAGTATACCACAAAAAACAGATAAAATCAGCCCCATAAAGGAGGAAACTGTGATGGCTGCACGACGCGGAGACACTCTTTTGTTCCCGACGCCGCCCGTCGTGGCGGCTCATGCGGCCATCGGCGGCAAAAAGGAGGGCGAAGGCCCCCTTGCCGCCTGTTTCGACGAGCTGAGCGCCGACAACTTTTTCGGCCAGTCCAACTGGGAGGCCGCCGAGAAAGAAATGGCCCTGCGGGCGGCGCGGCTCTGCCTCAAAAAGGCTGAGACGACGCCGGATAACGTCAGCCTCGCGCTGGCGGGCGACTTACAGGCCCAGTGTACCGCGTCCAGCTACGCTCTGCGGGAGCTGGGCATCCCCTTTGCCGGCCTCTTCGGGGCCTGCAGCACGATGGCCGAGGCGCTGGGCCTCGGCGCGGCGCTGTGCAGTGCAGGCATGGCCGACGGCCTGCTGGCCATGACGTCCAGCCATTTCTGCGCGGCAGAACGTCAGTTCCGCACGCCGCTGAGCTACGGCGCTGTCCGGACGCCCACCGCCCAGTGGACGGCTACGGCGGCGGGTGCCTGCCTGCTGCGGCCCGCCGGTGAGGGTGTGCAGCTCTGCGCCGCCACCTTCGGACGGGTGCAGGACTATAAAATAAAAGACATCAACAACATGGGTGCGGCTATGGCCCCCGCTGCCGCCGCGACCCTTTTGCACTATCTGAAGGACACCGGCAGCGCCCCGGCGGACTTCGACCGCATCTACACCGGCGACCTCGGCCATGTGGGCAGTCAGCTCCTGCGCGACCTGCTGGCGGCAGAAGGACTTCTGCTCAAGAACCATGTGGACTGCGGCTGCATCCTCTACGATGCCGCCGAGCAGACTGTGAAGAGCGGCGGCTCCGGCCCGGGCTGCTGCGCCTCCGTCCTCTGCGGGCATATCCTGCCCCGCCTCGAGAAGGGGACCCAGAAGCGGGTGCTCTTTATCGCCACCGGCGCGCTGATGAGCCAGACGACCTTTTTGCAGAAGGAGAGCATCCCGGCCATCGCCCATCTCGTGGAGCTGCGCAGCCCGCAGCAGAAGGAGGAAAACGGATGAATTACTTCTGGGCCTTCGTGGTGGGCGGCGGCATCTGCGTCATCGGCCAGCTGCTCATCGACCTCACCGGCCTGACCCCGGCCCGCATCCTGACGGGCTATGTGGTGGCGGGCGTCATTCTCTCGGCGGTGGGGTGGTATGCGCCGCTGGCGGAGTTCGCAGGCTGCGGCGCTACCGTGCCGCTGCTGGGCTTCGGCCATCTGCTGGCGAAAGGCGTGCGGACGGCCATCGAAGAGGAAGGGGCCATCGGCATCCTCACCGGCGGGCTGACTGCCGCTGCGGCAGGAATCACCACCAGCCTTGTGTGCGGAGTCGTCTGCTCGTGGGTGGGGAAGAGTCATGACCAGAATTAGAAAAAACATCCCGGCTCAAACCGGGATATTTTTGTGTGTAAGGCGGGCCGTTTCGCCTCATTTTTCGCCCGGGGTGCGTTATATTGGGGCCAGAAGGAGGCGAAAAGCCATGCGACAGGAAACACAATGGACGACGATCTTCTGGGAGGGCTGGACGGCGCTGGCGCTCTGTGCAGCGGCGGTGTTCTGGCCCGGCAGTGCGGCGCTGGGCTATCCGGCTGTGCTCTGGCCGGGGCTGGCCCTTGCGGCGGCGGGGGATTTTTCCATATGCCTGTACAACCCGTCCTCGAAAAAGCGGGCGGACTATCTGCGCCGCGCCTGCGATATCCTGCTGCGGGAAAAAAGCCCGGACACTGTCTGCGGCTGGGTGCGCAACATCGGCCGGGAGGGCCAGCAGCACCGCCTGCTGACGCTGGCCCGGCTGCGGGACGAGCAGGTGGATATGTTCACCACAGTGTTCATCGGCGCGGCAACGACGCAGGCCGTGGCGGGCCGCATGGTCACGCCGCGGGGCTATGAGGCCAAACGATGAAAGTGCTTGTTTTCGGCGGCACGACGGAGGGCCGTTTGCTGGCACGGGAGCTTTCGGCGCTGGGCGCGCAGGTCACCGTGAGCGTGGCCACCGCGCTGGGAGCGGAGGAGCTTCGGGGCGTTCCGCCGCTGACGGTGTGCGTCGGCCGAAAGGACACGCGGCAGATGCGTGAAATGCTGCCGGGCTTTGCAGTGTGCGTGGACGCCACGCATCCTTACGCGGCCGAGGCCAGCGGGAACATCCGCGCGGCGTGCCTTGCGGCCGGGGTGCCGTACAGGCGGCTGCTGCGCGGGGCCAGCGCCCTGCCGCCGGACAGCGTTGTTGTGCCCGACGCGCCGGCCGCCGCGCGGTGGCTGGCCGGCACGCAGGGCAATATCCTGCTGGCGACGGGCGCGAAGGAGCTTGCCGCCTTTGCGGGGCTGGACGCGGAGCGGCTGTACCCGCGGGTGCTGCCCACCGTGGCGGGCATTACGGCGTGCGAGGGCGCGGGCATCCCGCACCGCAACATCATTGCCATGCAGGGGCCCTTTACGCTGGAACTGAACCTTGCACTGATGCAGCAGTTCCACATCCGTTACCTTGTCACCAAGGACGGCGGCAGCGCGGGCGGCTTTGCCGAGAAAGCCCAGGCTGCCGCCCAAAGCGGGGCTGCGCTGGTTGTACTGCGCCGCCCGGAGGAATGCGGCGAGACCGCCGAAGAAATTTTGCAACGATGCAGGGAGCTGTTATGAAGATTACATTGGTTGGCATGGGCAGCGGGCTGCCCGGCAGTTTGACTGCCCAGGGCTTGCAGGCCCTGCAAACGGCAGGGCTGATTCTGGGGGCAAAGCGGCTGCTGCAAAACCTGCCGGATGGCTGTACCCCCAACCGCAAGCCAATTTACCTGCCGGATGAAGTGCTGGCCTGCCTGCAGGCGGAGCCCTGCCAGACCGCCGCGCTGGTTTACAGCGGGGATACCGGCTTTTATTCCGGTGCTGCGGCGCTGGTGCCCAAGCTGCGGGCACAGGGGGCAGAAGTAACGGTGCTGCCGGGGATTTCCAGCGTACAGCTGTTGGCCGCGGCGCTGGGCAGGCCGTGGCAGAACTGGCACCTTGTCAGCGCCCACGGATGTGTCTGCGCCCCTGCGGCAGCGTGTCGGAGCGACCGCCCGACCTTTTTTTTGACGGGCGGGCGCAATACCAGCCCCGCCGCGCTGTGTGAGATTCTAGCCGCCGCAGGCTTTGGCGCGGTGCAGGCCACGGTTGGTGAGAACCTTGGCACCCCGCAGCAAAAGGTCATCACCGATACGGTGCAAACGCTGGCGGGCGGCAGCTTTGCGCCGCTCAGCGTGCTGCTGGTGGAGCCCTGCCCCAAACCGCAGCCCCGCGTGCCCGGCCTGCCGGATGAAGCCTTCATCCGCGGCAAAACGCCGATGACCAAGCAGGAGGTGCGCGCCGCCGCGCTGGCCAAGCTGGCCGTTGCCCCCACTGATACCCTGTGGGATGTCGGTGCCGGAACGGGCAGCGTGAGCGTGGAAATGGCGCTGGCCGCCCCCATGGGTCAGGTGTACGCGGTGGAATGTGATGCCGATGCCTGCGCGCTGGTTCGCCAGAACCAGGCCAAATTTGCCGCCAGTAACTTAACGCTGATCGCGGGCAAAGCCCCTGAAGCGCTGCAAAATCTGCCCGCGCCGGATGCTGTTTTCATCGGCGGCAGCAAGGGCAATATGCAGGCCATTGTAGATGCCGCCCTGGCCGCCAACCCGCAGACCCGGCTCTGTATCGCCGCCATTGCGCTGGAAACCTTGCAGCAGAGTATTGCCGCCCTGGCCGCCCACGGGCTGGCCGCACAGGTGACCCAGATTGCCGTAAGCCGCAGCAAGGCGGCAGGCAGCCTGCACTTGATGATGGCCAACAACCCGGTATTTTTGATCGTGAGGGAATGAGAATGCTGCAGCTGCTTTTGGCCGCGCCCAGTTCCGGCAGCGGAAAAACCACCGCTGCCTGCGCCCTGCTTTCCGCCCTGAAAGCCCGCGGGCTGGAGCCCTGCGCGTTCAAGTGCGGGCCGGATTACATTGACCCCATGTTTCACCGCGCCGTGCTGGGGGTGCCCAGCCACAATCTGGACCTGTTTTTCTCCACCCCGCAGACCGTGCGACGGCTGTACACCAGCGGCGCGGCGGGCCATGGCAGCGCGGTGTGTGAGGGTGCCATGGGCTATTATGACGGCCTTGGCGGCGTGAGCGCTGCCGCCAGCGCCTGGCACACCGCCGATGTGCTGGACTTGCCGGTGCTGCTGGTGGTGCGCCCCAAGGGGGCCAGTTTAACGCTGGCCGCCCAGCTGCAAGGCTTAAAAGCGTTCCGCACGCCGCACCACATTGCGGGCGTTCTGCTGAACGACTGCACCGAGATGCTGTACAAGCTGCTGGCCCCCATGCTGGAACGGGAAACCGGCCTGCCGGTGGTGGGCTTTCTGCCCCCCATGCCGGATGCCGCCATCGAAAGCCGCCACCTGGGGCTGAAAACCGCGGGCGAAATTGCTGATTTGCAGCAAAAAATTCAGATTTTGACCGCCGCCGCGCAAAAAAATATCGACTGGCCGCGGCTGCTGGCCCTGTTTGACCGCCCGGCCCCAATGGCCCCTGCGGTTCAGGTCGCAGCCCCCACCGTGCGCATTGCCGTGGCACAGGATGAAGCGTTCTGCTTTACCTATGCCGAAACGCTGGAAAGCCTGCAGGCCGCAGGCGCAGAGCTTTGCTATTTCAGCCCGCTGCGGGATGCCGTGCTGCCGCAACATATCGGCGGGCTGTACCTGCCGGGCGGCTACCCGGAGCTGTACGCCGCCCAGCTGGCGGCCAACACCGCCATGCGCTGCGCCATAAACACCGCCGTGCAGCGCGGCCTGCCCACCGTGGCGGAATGCGGCGGCTTTTTGTACCTGGGCCAAACGCTGGAAGATGACGCCGGAACCGCCCACCCCATGGCGGGTGTGCTGCCGGGGCAGGGGTTCCGCGTGGGGCGGCTGGTGCGCTTTGGCTATGCCGCGCTCACCCCGCAGGCGGACAGCATGCTCTTCCGCGCAGGGGAGCCGGTGCCCGTGCATGAGTTCCACCATTGGGATTCCACCTGCAACGGCACCGCTTTTGCCGCCCAAAAAGCCAATGGCCGCCATTGGGACTGCGGCTTTGCCAACGGGCATCTGTATGCGGGGTTCCCGCATCTATACTGGGCGGGCACCCCGCTGCCGCAGCGCTTTGTAACGGCTGCGGCGCAGTATGCCCAAACAAAAACAGGGAGAACGGTATGACGGAACCTGAACTGAACACACGGCTGCAAACCATCACCCCGCCCGATGAAGCTGCCCGCGCCGCGGCGCACGCCCACTGGGCCGCGCTGGCCAAACCGCTGGGCGGGCTGGGCAGCCTGGAAACCATGCTGGAGGACGCCGCCGCCCTGACCGGCACCCCGGAGCTGGATTTTGCCCGCCGCGCCGTGCTGGTGCTGTGCGCCGATAACGGCGTGGTGGCCCAGGGCGTGAGCCAAACCGACGCCAGCGTGACCCGCGCGGTGCTGCAAAACCTTGCCGCGCGGCGCACCAGCGTGTGCCAGATGGCAGCTGCCGCCCATTGCAGCGTTGTGCCGGTGGATATAGGCATTACCGGTGCCCCGGTGCCCGGCGTGCAGGACTGCCGCATTGCCCCCGGCACCAAAGATTTTACCTGCGGCCCGGCCATGACCCGCGCCCAGGCCGTGCAGGCCATCGGCTGCGGCATTGCGCTGGTGCGCGGACAAAAGCAGCAGGGAGTTCAACTGTTAGCAACGGGGGAGATGGGCATTGGCAACACCACAACCTCCAGCGCCGTGGCAAGCGTGCTGCTGGGTGCCCCCGTGCAGAGCATGACCGGACGCGGGGCCGGGCTTTCGGATGCAGGGCTTGCCCGCAAGATTGATGCGATCCGGCGCGGCATTGCCCGCAACCAGCCCAATCCCGCTGACCCGCTGGATGTGCTGGCCAAGCTGGGCGGGTTTGATATTGCCGGGCTGTGCGGCGTGTTTTTGGGCGGCGCGCTGGAGGGTGTGCCCATTTTGATGGATGGCTTTATCAGCAGCGTGGCGGCTCTGTGCGCGGTGCGGCTCTGCCCCGCAGCGGCCAAGGCGGTGTTTGCCAGCCATGTTTCGGCGGAGCCTGCCGCCCATATGGTGCTGGATGCTTTGGGCAAAGCGCCGCTCATCACCGCCAACCTGCATCTGGGCGAGGGCACCGGCGCGGTGGCTTCCATCCCGCTGTGGGATATGGCTTTGGCCGTCTACCGCGGCTGCTATTCCTTTGCGGAGGGCGGCATTGCGCCGTACACCCCACAATGCTGACGCTGGTTATCGGCGGCGCAGCCAGCGGCAAAAGCACCTATGCGGAGCACCTTGCCGTGCAGAGCGGCGGCCCGCGCTATTACCTTGCCACCATGCAGGTGTGGGACGCCGAGTGCGCTGCGCGGGTGGCCAAACACCGCGCCATGCGGGCGCAAAAACAGTTTGCTACCGTGGAATGCCCCCAAAACCTGCATCTTGTCCGCCTGCCGCAGCAGGGCACTGCCCTGCTGGAAGATTTGGGCAACCTGGCCGCCAATGAGCTGTACCGCCCCGACGGCAGCTGCCTGCCGCCCAAGCAGGCGGCGGAAAAAATGCTGGCGGGGATCGAGGCAATCGCCGCACAATGCAACCATCTTATCATCGTCAGCAACGAGGTATTCAGCGGCGGGGCGGACTATGCCGGGGAGACAGACCTTTATCTGCAGGCCCTTGCCATGGTCAACAATGCCGTTGCCGCCAAAGCCGACGCCGTCTGCCGCGTGGTGTGCGGCCTGCCAGTGTACTACAAAGGAGGGGAACGCCCATGACAGTTTTGCAGACGATCGCCGTGGCATTTGCCATGTTCTCGGCTGTGCCGGTGCCACAGTTTGACTGGAACGAGAAAAACATGCGGTATTCGCTCTGTGCCTTCCCGCTGGTGGGGGTGCTGTGCGGTGTGCTGTGGTGCGTGTGCGCCAGCCTGCCGCTGCCCGCCATGGTGTGCGCGGCGGGCTTTTGCCTGATTCCCATCTGGGTCACGGGCGGCATCCATCTGGATGGTTACGCCGACACCTGTGACGCCCTTTGCAGCTATGGCGATACCCAGAAAAAGCTCGATATTCTCAAGGACCCGCACTGCGGCGCGTTCGCCGTGATCCGGCTGTGCAGCTACTTTGTGGCCTACTTTGCGCTGTGCTGCTGCGTGCAGTTTACCCCGCAGGTAGGGGCTGTCTGGCTGCTGGCGCTGGTGCTGGAGCGTGCCTGCTCCGGTTACGCAGTGGCGGCCTTTCCCCTGGCCAAAAATACCGGCCTTGCGCACACATTTGCCACGGCGGCGGACCGCACCACGGTGCGCCGGGTGCTGGGATGCCTTAGCATTGTGCTGGCAGTGGCACTTTTTGCCCTGGGCGGCGGCGTGCTGGTGCTGGCGGCGGGGTTTGTCCTGTGGCGCTACCACCGTGTGGCGGTCAAGCAGTTTGGCGGTATTACCGGGGACCTGGCCGGGTGGTTTTTGCAAAAAGCGGAACTGTATATGCTGGCGGCCCTTGTGTTTTGCCAGTGGAAGGGGTTTTTGTAACATGCTGTTTATTACCGGCCCGCTGTACAGCGGCAAGCGTACCTTTGCCAAACCCTTTGGCGGGCGGCAGATTTACGAGGTGCAGACCCTTGCCGCCAATGCCGAAAGCCTGCCCGCCTTTGCGGACGAGCTTGCCCAATATGACGTAGTAACCGCCACCGAGGTTGGCGGCGGCGTGGTGCCCATTGACCCCGCCCAGCGCGCCGCGCGGGAAGCCGCCGGCCGCCTTGCCTGCCTGCTGGCTGAGCGGGCCGACTGTGTGGTGCAGATGTTCTGCGGCCTGCCCACCGTGCTGAAAGGGGAGCTGCCGCCATGCTGATCTACCTGCTGCGCCACGGCTTAACGCAGGAAAACCTGGAAAAGCGTTACCAGGGCAGGCGGGATGTACCGCTGTGCCCCCAGGGCCTTGCCCAGCTGTGCCGGGCGGATTTTGCCCCCAAAACGGTCATGATTACTTCCTTGCAGCGCACCCGGCAGACGGCGGAAGTGCTTTTCCCCGATGCGGAACTGGTTGTGGCAGACGGGCTGAAAGAGATGGACTTTGGCGTGTTTGAGGGCCGCAATTACCGGGAGATGGAGCACGACCCCCAGTACCGCGCCTGGGTGGAAACCGGCTGCGAAGGCCGCTGCCCGGGCGGGGAAAGCAAGGCGGAATTCTGCCAGCGTGTCTGCACAGCATTTGCCGCGCTGGTGGATGCCGCTTTGGCGGCGGGGGAACCGCAGCTGGTGATCGTTGCCCACGGCGGCACCCAGATGGCGGCGCTGGAACGGTTCGCCGTGCCCCATAAAAACTATTATTCCTGGTGTGCCCCCGCGGCGGGCGGCTTTGTGCTGGATGCCGCCGATTGGGTACACCAGAAAACCCTGCGCGTGGTCAAAACCGTGCAGTATACAAAGGAGTTACCATGCTGATTTGCTGGGCCGTTTTGGGTGGCTTTGTGCTGGATGCCATTTTTGGCGACCCGGCTTGGCTGCCGCACCCTGTTGTGCTGATGGGCAAAGCCATCACTGCGCTGGAAAAACGCCTGCGCGCACAATTTCCCCAAACGCCGCAGGGGGAACTTTGCGGCGGGGCGGTGCTGGCTGCCATTTTGCCGGTGGGCACGTTCCTCATCACAGCGCTGGTGTGCAGGCTGGCGGCGGCGCTGCACCCGCTGGCGGGGCTTGCCGTGCAGATGTTCTGGTGCGCCCAGGCGTTAGCCGCTAAGGGTCTTGCGCAGGAAAGCCGCAATGTGTACAAAGAGCTGCAAAAGCAGGACCTGCCCGCCGCCCGCAAGGCCGTGGCCCGCATTGTGGGGCGCGATACCCAAAACCTGACGGCGGAGGGCGTGACCAAAGCCGCTGTGGAAACCGTGGCCGAAAACGCCAGCGATGGCGTGATTGCCCCGCTATTGTACATGCTGCTGGGCGGCGCGCCGCTGGCGCTGACCTATAAGGCCATCAACACGATGGACAGCATGCTGGGCTACAAAAACCAGAAATACCTGTATTTTGGCCGTGCCGCCGCCAGGTTGGACGACGTGGCCAACTATCTGCCCAGCCGCCTGGCCGGGCTGCTGTGGGTGGCCGCTGCCGCCCTGACCGGCAGCAGTGCCCGCGGCGCATGGAAGATCTGGCGGCGGGACCGCCGCAACCATGCCAGCCCCAACAGCGCCCAGACCGAAAGTGCCTGCGCCGGTGCCCTGGGCGTGCAGCTGGCAGGCCCCGCCTACTATTTTGGCGAGTATTATGATAAACCCACCATTGGGGATGCGCTGCGCCCCGTGGAACCAAAGGACATTCTGCGGGCCGACCGCATGATGTATGCCGAAAGCCTGCTGGCTTTGGCGCTGGGCATTGCCCTGCGCCTGCTGGTGCTGGCGATGTAACAACGAAAAGGGGAGAACGGAATGGAACTGGTACATGGCGGTGATTGGGCGGGCTACCGCGCCCGCTTTGGGCATGATGCGCTGGATTTTTCGGCCAATGTCAGCCCGCTTGGCCTGCCCCAGGGCGTGGCGGATGCCATCGTTGCGGCTCTGCCCACTGCGGACCGTTATCCGGACCCCCTTTGCCGGGAGCTGCGCACGGCACTCAGCCGGGCGGAACAGCTGCCGGAACCGTGGATCTTGTGCGGCAACGGGGCGGCGGATCTGATCTACCGGCTGGTGTGGGCGCTCAAGCCCCGCCGCGCCCTGCTGCCCGCCCCCACCTTTGCCGAGTATGCCGCCGCACTGGAAAGCGTTGGCTGCGAAGTAAAGCGGAAAACCCTGCATGAGGCCGATGATTTTGCCGTAACGGAAGCCTTTGTGCAGGCAGTGAACCAGAGCATTGACCTGGTGTTTTTGTGCCAGCCCAATAACCCTACCGGGCAAATTACCCCGCCGGAGCTGGTGCAGCGCCTGGTGCGCCGCTGTGCGGACTGCGGGGCCGTGCTGGTGGTGGATGAGTGCTTTCTGGACTTTTTGCAGCAGCGGGATGCCCTGACGGCCAAACCGCTTTTGCAAACCGCGCCCAACCTTGTTATTCTGAAAGCGTTCACCAAATTGTACGCCATGGCCGGGGTGCGGCTGGGGTATGCCTTGTGCGCCAACACGGCGCTGCTGGCCAAAATGCAGGCCGCGGGCCAGCCGTGGGGGGTATCCAGCCTGGCGCAGGCTGCGGGCGCTGCCGCTTTGCGGGAAACCGCCTATGCCTATGCTGTCCGCGCCCTGATTGCCGACCAGCGTCCCAAACTGGCGGCCGGGCTGCGGGCACTGGGGCTGCAGGTGATCGAGGGCAGCGCCAACTACCTGTTGTTCCGCGCGCCGGAAACGCTGGGCGCGGCGCTGCAGCAGCGGGGCGTCTGCCTGCGCAGCTGCGGCAATTACCCGGGGCTGAGCGCCGGCTGGTACCGCACCGCCGTGCGCACCGCGCCGGAAAACGAACAGCTGCTGCAGACCATGCGGGAGGTACTAAAATGAGCAAAGCAACATGTATTATGGTGCAGGGCACCATGAGCGGCGCGGGCAAAAGCCTGCTGTGTGCGGCGCTCTGCCGCATTTTTGCCCAGGATGGCTGGCGGGTGGCCCCGTTCAAAAGCCAGAACATGGCGCTGAACAGCTTTGTGACCCGTGACGGGCTGGAAATGGGCCGCGCCCAGGTGGTGCAGGCCCAGGCAGCCGGGGTGGAACCGGATGTGCGGATGAACCCCATTCTGCTCAAGCCCAGCAGCGATATTGGCAGCCAGGTGATCGTCAACGGGGAAGTGCGTGGCCAGATGCCGGCGGCGGAGTATTTCCGCCGTAAAAAACAGCTCATCCCCGATATTCTGGCGGCTTACAACAGCCTGGCGGAAGATTTTGAGATTATCGTCATCGAGGGCGCGGGCAGCCCGGCTGAAATCAACCTGAAAGCCGATGACATCGTGAACATGGGGCTGGCCAAGCTGGTGGATGCCCCTGTGCTGCTGGTGGGTGATATTGACCGCGGCGGCGTGTTTGCCCAGCTGTTTGGCACGGTGGAACTGCTGGAGCCGGACGAACGGGCGCGCATCAAAGGGCTTGTCATCAACAAGTTCCGCGGCGATGTTGGGATTCTGCGCCCCGGCCTTGCCATGCTGGAAGAGAAAACCCACCTGCCGGTGTTTGGCGTTGTGCCGTACTTAAAGGTGGATATTGAGGACGAGGATTCGCTTTCCGACCGGCTGCAGGTCAAAAATGCCGTCAAGCCGCTGGATGCTGCCATTGTGCGGCTGCCGCATATTTCCAACTTTACGGACTTTATGCCGCTGGAGCAGCACCCGCTGCTTGGCGTGCGCTATGTGCAGACCACCCGCGGGCTTGGCGCGCCGGATTGCGTGATCCTGCCCGGTACAAAAAATACCGTGGATGACCTGCTGTGGCTGCGCCAGTGCGGGCTGGAAGCAGCCATCAGCAAGCTGGCCCAGCGCGGCACGCCGGTGCTGGGGGTGTGCGGCGGCTACCAGATGCTGGGCCAGACCCTGGCCGACCCGGAAGGCACCGAAAGCGGCCGCCCGCAGACCCTGCACGGCCTTGGCCTGCTGCCCACCCAAACCACCTTTACCGCCGAAAAGCGCCGCACCCAAAGCCAGGCGACCGTGACGGCGGAGCCCTTTGCCGGGGCGCACCTGACCGGGTACGAGATCCACACCGGGCGCACCACTGTGCAGGGCGCGCCGTTCTGCACCCTGGCGGACGGCACCCCCGAAGGCTGCGTGCAGGGCCAGCTGTTTGGCACCTACCTGCACGGCCTGTTTGACAGCGGCGAGCTGACCGAGCAGTTTGCCGCCTATCTTTGCCGCCGCAAGGGGATTGACCCCGCCGCGGCAGCACCGATCTCCATGCAGGAATACCGTACCCAGCAGCTGGATCTGCTGGCCGATGGGGTACGCCATAACCTGGATCTGGCCGCCGTGTATGCGGCTATGGGCCTTGCACAGCCCGCCGAAAGGGGAAATGATCAATGATGCCGCAGCACCACCTGCCCGCCGATATTGAACGCACCAGCATGAAAATTATCACGGGTGAGCTGGCCCAGCGCGGGCTGGACATCCCGCCGGAAAACGCCCCTGTAGTCAAGCGGGTCATCCACACCACCGCGGATTTTGACTATGCGCAGACCCTGCACTTTACCCCCGGCGCGGTAGCCGCCGGTATTGCTGCTATGCACGCCGGGGCAACGATCATCACCGATACCAACATGGCCCTGGCAGGCATCACCAAGCCGGGGCTGGCCAAGCTGGGCGGGCAGGCACTCTGCTTTATGGCGGACCCCGCTGTGGCTGCAGCGGCCAAACAGGCGGGCACCACCCGCGCCGTGGCCGCCATGCAAAAGGCTGCGGCCGAATACCCCGGCGCCGTGCTGGCCGTGGGCAACGCCCCCACCGCCCTGCTGACGATTGCCGAGAAAATTGAAAACGGCCTGCGCCCGGCGCTGGTTATCGGTGTGCCGGTGGGCTTTGTGAACGTGGTGGAAAGCAAGGAATGCCTGTTTGCCGTGTGCGAAAGCCACGGCGTGCCCGCCATTGTTGCCATGGGCCGCAAGGGCGGCAGCAACGTGGCGGCGGCCATCTGCAACGCGCTGATCTATTCCGCCGCCGAAATGCTGGACCCCACCGCCCGCGGATGGAAATAAGCAGGAGAATATCGCCACAGCCCGGTACCGCACTTTTTGGAGCAAAGCGGATACCGGGCTATTGTTATCTCACGGCGGCATTATAATGGCAGTATCAACGATACAATCAAAATAAATGGGAACGCTCTTCTTACCGCGTGAAAAAGGGCACCAAAAGCAACAGCCACAGCGGGCTTGCCCGTTGTGGCTGTTGTATTGCTTCTGCGTTTTGATTATGATAGGGAAAAAATGAAGCAAACCGTGCGCTTATAAAGCGAACGCCATTGCATCTCCTGGCGCAAGCCCCCCGTCACTCACTTTTCCACCGCCATTGCGATCTGCTCGCGGGTGATGGGCAGCTCATAAAAGCGTTTGTGGGTGGCGTGGTAGATGGCATCGGCCACGGCGGGCAGTGGGGTGTTGATGACGACCTCACCGATGGACTTTGCGCCAAACGGGCCGGAGCCCTCGTAGCTGCTCTCAAAACTTACGTCAATATGTCCAATATCAGTGCGGCAGGGGATCTTGTACTGCATCAGGGAGCTTTCGCGTGGCATGCCGCGGTCATTGTAGGTCACATTCTCGGTCAGCGCCATGCCGATGCCCTGCAAAATGCCGCCCTCGGCCTGCACGCGGGCCAGGTTCGGGTTTACAGGGGTACCGCAGTCGACCGCGGCCACATAGTTCACCACCTGGGCTTCGCCGGTTTCCAGGTCAACTTCCACTTCGGCGGCGCCAACCATAAACGGCGGGGGCGAAATCTCCGAGCTGTGGGTCACGGTGGCTTCCAGCGCCACCGTGTTGCCGCACTGGGATGCCGCTGCAATGCTGGCCAGCGGTACGCGCTGGGTGCCGTCCTCGCTCGTCACGGCATCGCCGGTAAACAGCACGGCGGCTTTGTCCAACCCAAGCAGCTGTGCCCCCAGGGTGCAGATCTTATCTTTCAGTTCCAGCGCACACTTTTCCACGGCCTTGCCGGTCACATAGGTTGTGCTGGACGCATAGGAACCGGAATCATAGGGGGAAGAATCGGTATCTGCGCCCAAAACCGCAATGTTTTCCAGCGGGCATTCCAGCACTTCGGCAGCGATCTGCGCCAGGATCGTATCGCAGCCGGTGCCCATATCCGCTGCGCCGATGGAGAGGGTATAGAACCCGTCATCGTTGATTTTCAGCGTGGCACTGCCCACGTCCACATGGTCGATGCCGGAGCCCTGCATGGCCATGCCCATGCCAACAGCACGCACCTTGCCGTTGCCGATCTCGCGCACGGGGTACTTATGGTCCCAATCCATCCTGTCATGCACGGTTTTCAGGCAGCGGTCCAGCGCACAGCTGGTGTTGACCTGGCCATAGTAGGCGGGCATAACATCGCCCTCATGGATAATGTTGCGCTGCCGGAGCTCGAACGGGTCCATCCCCAATTTGTCGGCCAGCTCATTCACAGCGGATTCCACCGCAAACAGACCCTGGGTTGCGCCGTACCCGCGGTACGCACCCGATGACATGTGGTTGGTGTAAACAACATCGCTGACAAAGCGGAACGCTTCGGCCTTGCCGTACAGCGGGATGGACTTGTGGCCCGAAAGCCCCACCGTTGTGGGGCCGTGCTCACCGTAAGCGCCGGTGTTGGAAAGGGTGTGCAGGTCAATGCCCTTGATGATGCCGTCCTTTGTTGCGCCCAGCCGCACGTGCATCTCCATCTCATGGCGCGGGGTTGAAGCCGTCTGGCTTTCAAAGCGGGTATAGATGATCTTGCTGGGCTTCTTCGTTTTCCAGGTAACAAAGGCAGGGTAAACCTCGCACACGGACGTTTGTTTTGCGCCGAACCCGCCGCCGATGCGCGGCTTGGCAACGCGGATCATGGATTTGGGGATGTGCAGGGCGTTTGCCAAAATGCGGCGGCAATGGAACACGATCTGCGTTGAGCTGAGCACATTCAGCCGCCCGTAAGCATCAATGCTGCAATAAGCGCGGAAGGTTTCCATCATGGCCTGCTGGCAGGCGCGGGTGTGGTAGGTGTGGTCAATGACCACATCGCACCCAGCCAATACCGCCTCAATATCACCCTCGCCGGATTCATCGTGGGCGCAGAGGTTGCGGTTCTTGTCAGCTCCGATGCCGGGAACAAGGGCTTCCCAGTTATCCTCCGGGTGCACAAGAATAGGGTTATCGAGCGCTGTGTGGAAATCCAGCACCGCGGGCAGAACTTCATATTCCACCTGAATCAGCTTCATCGCCTTATCGACGCATTTTTCGTCTTTGCCCGCAAGGATCGCAACAACATCCCCGGCAAAGCGGACATGGCGGTCGATCACAAGGCGGTCGTAAGGGCTCATTTCGGGGTAGGTCTGGCCCGCCTGGGTGTAGCGGCGGGCGTTCTGGTCCACATCTTTCCAGGTGTAAATCACCTCCATGCCGGGCACAAGCATGGCGCGGGAGGTATCAATATTTTTGACGATCGCATTGGCGTGGGGGGAGCGCAGCAGCTTGACGATGAGACAGTCCTGCGGGATAACATCATCCATGTACACAGGCTGGCCGGTTACAAGCTGCATGGCGTCCTTCTTGCGCACAGGCTGGTTCACAGTTTTCATTGGGCAGCCTCCTTTGATTTTTTCCACGCCAAAAAGTTCTGGATCCCGCGCAGCTGGCCTTCGTACCCGGAGCAGCGGCAAAGGTTGCCCGCAAGGTATTCCTTGATCTCCTCCTCATTGGGGTCGGGTTTTTCGCGGAAAAGGGCCAGCGCATTCATGATAAAGCCGGGGTTGCAGAAGCCGCACTGCTCGGCCCCCTGGTCAGCGATGAACGCGCCAAACTCAGCGGCTTCCTCCTGCAGGCCCTCCAGCGTGGTAACGCTGCGGCCATCCACCCGCGCCGCCAATACAGAGCAGGAAAGCACCGGCTTTTCGTCCAAAAACACGGTGCACAGCCCGCAGTTGGCGGTTTCGCACCCGCGCTTGACGCTTTTGCAGCCTAAAGAGCGCACCAGATCAATCAGCAGGGTATCGGGGGCGATCTCAGCAGCTGTTTTTTTATGGTTCAACGTAAAATGAATTTGCATCAGAGCACCTCCAGGTTCCCCAGTGCCTGTACGGCACGCTTGACAAGCACCCCCACCAGATGGGTGCGGTAGGCGGCACTGCCGCGCAGGTTGCTGCCGGTGGGCACCGCAGCCTGTACGGCGGCGGGCAGCTCATCCGGGGCGGCCGTGGGGCAGACAAGCATGGCTTTCATGGGGCGTGCACCGATGGCAAAGCGGTAGGCTCCATCCGCCGTGCGTGCAGCAGCGCAGGTCAAAATCGGGAAGTCCGTCTGGGTGGCCCGCACAGACTGGTAATGCACTGCAAGCCCCGGCGTCTTTTTTATGTAAACATGGGTCAAAATATCACGGTCATAGGGCAGGGCGGCAAACTGTGCAATGGGCATCCGGCCTGCTTTGTACAGCTCCACATCGCAGTCCAGCGCCAGCAGCAGCGTTAATACGTCTGAAAAGCCAAACCGCCCGTACACGCTGCCGCCCACGGTGGCGCAGTTGCGGAACTGCACCCCCACAATATGGCGCACGGCCTCCCGCATGGCGCCGTTGGTGGCCGCGTTCAGCGCGGCGTGGGTTTCCAGGCTGCGCAGCGTTGCCATGGCGCCAATGGCAAATTCGGTATCGGTTTCTTCAATGGTATCCAACCCCAGCGCAGATAGGTCAATGGCTGTGCCAACGCTGATTTTTTCCATTTTCAGCCACAGCATCCCTCCCACCACCCGGTTCGGGCGCTTCTGGTTCAGCTGCCATGCTTCTTCCAGTGTGGCGGGGCGGGCATATTCTCGAATCGTTATCATAGAATGCTCTCCGTTTTTGGGTAAAATCATACTTTTGTGCAGTACCACTTTCATTTTACCACAAATTCTGCTATAATTCCGTTGTTGTTTGAAAAACACAACGGAATATTGGTTTTAGAAGGAAGTAAGAAACATGAAAATGACCAAAATGACCGCCCTGCTGCTGGCCGCCGCTATGGCACTGACAGCCTGCGGCAGCACCGCTGCTGCCAGCAGTACCGCAGCCAGCGAGGCTGCTTCCGTAGAGGCTATCGCAGCCCCGGAAGCCACTGCTGCACCGGAAGAACCTGCCGCCAAAACGGCGGTTACCTACCCGCTGACCGTTACCGACCAGCTGGGCCGCGAAGTTACCATTGAGGAAGAGCCCAAAACCCTTGCCAGCGGCTACTACATTTCCACCAGCCTGCTGATTGCGCTGGGCATGCAGAACGAGCTGGTTGGCGTGGAAGCCAAAGCCGACAAACGCAACATCTACAGCCTGTCCGCCCCGGAGATCCAGTCCCTGCCCAGCATTGGCACCGCCAAAGAGTTTGACCTGGAAGGCTGCGCTGCGCTGGCCCCGGATCTTGTCATCGTGCCCGCCAAGCTCAAGGATTCCATCCCCCAGATGGAGGAAATGGGCCTGACCGTGCTGGCTGTTAAGCCAGAAAACCAGGCCGGCCTGTTCGGCGCGATCGAGCTGCTGGCACAGGCAACCAACACCACCGCCCGCGGCGAGGAGCTGGAAATGGCCATTGACAGCAACCTGGCCGCCCTGGCCGAAGCCGTTGCCGGCACCGATGCCCCCAGCGTTTACCTGGCAGGCAACAGCTCCGTGTTGGAAACCGCAGGCCCCGCCATGTATCAGAACACGATGATCGAAAACGCCAACGGCACAAACGCCGCCGCCAGCGTGGAAGATACCTACTGGGCCGAAGTTTCCTATGAGCAGATCCTGGATTGGAACCCCGATTACATCATTCTGGCATCCGATGCTGAATATGACGTTGATTCTGTTCTGAACGATGCCGCCCTGGCGGACTGCACCGCCGTCAAGGAGAGCCATGTTTACCAGCTGCCCCACGCTGTTGAGGCTGTGGATTCTCCCGTGCCGGCCAGCTTCCTTGGCAGTGTTTATCTTGCCAGCGTGCTGCACCCGGAGCAGGTGACCGAGGAGTATTACCACGCCGCTGCCGATGAATTCTATGGTAGCTTCTATGGCTTTACCCCCGAATCTTATGAATAATAACCGCAAACGCACGGCGCTGTGCCTTCTGGGCGCAACGCTCTGCGTTTTTATGGCCTTTGGTGCGGCACTTTATTTCGGCCGTTATCCCATAACCCTGCAGGCACTGCTGGCGGGGGACGCTATGGCAGTGCGCACCTTTACGGTGCTGCGCCTGCCCCGTGCCGTGATGGCGCTGGCGGGCGGGTTCGGTCTTGGCGTGGCGGGCTTTGTGTACCAGACTGTTTTCCGCAATCCACTGGCAAGCCCGGATATCATTGGGGTATCGTCGGGGGCCAGCGTTGGCGCGGCATTTGCCATCTTGTTTGTTTCTTCGGGCACGCTGGGCACCACGGTATGCGCCTTTGCGGGCGGGCTGGCAGCGGTGTTTCTCTCGCTTGGCTTGGCGGCCGCCGCGCCGGGGCGCAGCAAGATGAACCTGGTGCTGGCGGGCATTGCCGTACATGCGCTGGCGCAAACGCTTTTGATGCTGCTAAAGCTGACCGCTGACCCGGAAAAAGAGCTGGCCAGCATTGAATATTGGATCATGGGCAGCCTGGCGGGGGTAACGCAAAGCCGGGTGTGGTTCCCCGTTCCAATGGCTATTTTCTGCTGCGCCGTAATTTTTGCTTTGCACCGTCAGGCGATGCTTTTATCCGTGGAAGAGGATGAAGCGCGGCTGCTGGGGGTTCCGGTGGGGCGGATGCGTTTTCTGCTGCTGACATTGGCAACGCTGGTGGTGGCCGCGGTTGTCAGCGTGACTGGGCTGATCAGCTTTATCGGGCTGCTGGCCCCCCACTGTGCGCGGCTGCTGGCGGGGCACAACCGCCGCTCCACCAGCCTGCTCAGCGGGCTGGTGGGCAGCACGCTGCTGCTGGCGGCGGATACCATTGCCAAAACGGTGGCGGCAACCGAACTGCCGGTCAGTATCTTCACCTCGCTGCTGGGTGTTCCGTTTTTGCTCTACCTTATTATAAAGCCGGGGAGGGAGACGCGGTAATGTTCACTGTGGAGAATCTGGCCGTCCGTCTTGGCGATAAGAACATCCTGCAAAATGTTCATTTTACGATAGATACCCCCGGCCAGCTGGTGGGAATATTGGGGGCGAACGGCAGCGGAAAAACCACCCTGCTGCGCGCAGTGGCCGGGCTTTTGCCCCATACGGGGTGCTGCCTGATGGATGGTGTGCCGCTGGAAAGCCTTTCTACCAGGTGTCTGGCACAAACGGTCAGTTACATCCCGCAGCAAAGCGGAATTTCGGTGTCCATGTCTGCACGGGAAGTTGTGCTGATGGGCTGCAACCCCCGCCTTGGCGTGCTGCAAAGCCCCACCGCTGCCATGTGTGCGGCAGCGGAAGAAGCCCTGCGCACGGTAGGCCTGGCGGATAAAGCCGAGCAGGACTACCTGACGCTGAGCGGCGGCGAACGCCAGCTCTGTATTCTGGCACGTACCTTTGTGGAGGATGCGCCTTTGCTGCTACTGGATGAACCGGACAGCGCCCTGGACCTTGCCAACCGCAGCCATATGGCGGCGCTGCTGGCAGAATTTGTGCATGCAAGCGGCAAAACAGCGCTGATCTGCCTGCATGACCCCATGCTGATGCTGGACTGGTGCGATACGCTGATCGTGCTGCAAAACGGGCAGGTTGGAGCCATGCTGTACCCCAGAACCGACCCGGTTGAAGCGCTGCAATCCGCGCTGGCAGCAGTATACGGCCCGCTGGAACTGGTGCCCGTGACCGACCGCACGGGCCGGGTGCGGCTGGCGCTGTTGCCGTTGTGAGGAAAGAAAAATGAAACTGAAGATTCATGTGATGCTCTGCGATGATATCGGCGAGCGCTTTTTTGGCGAAGGCCCCTGCCGCCTGCTGCACCGGATTGAAGAGACCGGCTCACTGCGGGCGGCGGCACAGGCCATGGGGCTTTCTTACTCCAAAGCGCTGCGCATGGTCAAGCGGGCGGAAAAAGAATTGGGCTTTGCACTGACCCGCAAAACCATTGGCGGGCGCGGCGGCGGGGGCAGCACCCTGACGGATGAAGCCCGCAATTTTATGGAAAGGTATGAGGCTTACCGTGATGCCTGTGTACAGACTGACCGCGAGCTCTATTATAAGTTCTTTCCGGGTGAGCGGTAAGCGCCACCTGCTGTTGACCGGCGGGCGCGGTACGGGAAAAACCACCCTGCTGCGTGCGCTGGTGCCATTGCTTTGCCCCGGGGCACAGGAAATTACCACAGCAGCGTACCCTGCGGACCGTGTGGAAATTCGAGAAAGTGTGGGCGGAAAAATAGCGGTGATCGGCCTCTTTGACCCGGCACTGCCCCCAGGCGAAAACCGGATGCGCCCCGTGACGGACGGCTTTTTGCTGCTGGGAGTACCCGCCCTGCACCGCATGGCGGCAGGGGAGAGCGAATGGGCGGTGCTGGATGAACTCGGTTACCTGGAAAATAGCTGCCCCGAATTCCGGCAGGCAGTGGAAGCGCTGCTGGATGCAAAGCGCGTTCTCGCTATTGTGCGGAAGCAGGATACCCCATTTTTAACCGCACTGTGCGCCCGGCAGGATGCCTTTGTGGTGGATTTGGACGATCCCGCGCCCGCTCTCGGCTGCGTGGTCATGGCGTCCGGGCTGGGGCGGCGGTTCGGCGGAAACAAGCTGATGGCGGATTTTTGCGGTGCACCGCTGATCGCCAATGCGCTGGCTCTAGCCGCCCTGCCGCTGCTGGCCTGCCGCATTGTCGTGACCCGCTCGGAAGAGGTTGAGGCGCTCTGTAACGCGCAGGGCATCCCCGTTCTGCGCCACGCGCAGCCCTACCGCAGCGATACGGTCCGGCTGGGGCTGGCGGCATTGCTGGGAAAAGAGCCCGCTTTGCGCGGCTGCCTGTTTCTGCCGGGGGACCAGCCGCTGTTCACGCAGCAAAGTGTGGAAGCACTGGCGCTGGCAGCGGCCCCCGATGCCATTGTGCGGCTGTGCGCTGCCGATGGCACCCCCGGCAGCCCAGTGCTGTTCGGCGCGGATTATTTTTCGGAGCTGCTTCACCTGCCGGATGGCCGCGGCGGCAATGCTGTTGCGCGGGCCCACCCCGGTTCCGTCTGCCTTGTGTCCGCCCGGAACGATGCCGAACTGAGGGATGTGGATACGCGGGAGGACCTGAACCGGCTGCGCCAGCTGACAAACAGATAAAAATACCGTGCAGTTCAAAAAGCTGCACGGTATTTTTTATTTCATCACCTATTATATGATTGTAAACTGGCAGGCCCGCATGGCATCCAGCGCGGTCTGGTGGCTCTGGGGCGTTACCCCGGCGCAGCAGTCCGACAAAACTTCGATCTCTGTTTCCGGGAAAGCTGCACGCAGTACCATGGCGTTGCTAATCACGCAGATATCGGTGCAGTAGCCATAAATAACAATTTTTTCAATATCTTCAACAGCCTTGTTGTGTGCCATCAGTTCATCCAGAATCTCACTGGGCAGCATATAACTGCCGAACGTGGGTTTGTCCACAATGTGGCACACTTCCGGCTCGGTGTCCGCCATGACGTTTTCCAGTTCGGGCGCAAAATTCCAGCCATCCTCACCCTCAATGCAGTGCTCGATCGGCAGGCTGCGGCCCTCCCGCGTGGTCAGGTAGTTGTCCTGGTGGGTATCACGGGTAAAGAACATCCAGTGCCCGGCCTGCGCGTGTGCCCGCGCGGTCTCTGCCAGGTGCGCCACATTGGCCTGCGCCTGTGTGTTGGCCAGTGCCCCGGTAATAAAATCTTTCTGCACATCAATCACAAGATCAAGGGTGATTTTTTCGTCATTCATAGCATTTGCTCCCTGTCCACAGTATTTTCTCCAAGGTGTCTTTACACCTTAGTATACAGCATTTCTTTGCCGCCGTAAAGATTTTCGTTCTTGTTAAAGCAGCAGAATGATACGGCAAAACGGGAACCGACAGGTGAGCGCTGCATGATCTCTGATACATCGTCCGCGTTGTCCAGCCGCCCACGGCATCCACTGCAGGGGCCATCAAAAGCATAATGCTGATGGTGACGAAGCCAGCGCAGCCTGTGCAGCGGCGCACGCCAGCTTTTCTGGCGGCATTCTGGCAGACGGCATTGACCTGCTCTCCTCTATATTTCGCTAAACCGGGCTTTAGCGAAATTACGTGTCTAGCTTAAACATTCTGCCCATCGCCCCATTCCTATCTCTATGGCAACACCGCACAATTCCCGCCTGACGGCTTAAGCACCGCTCCGGCGGCTGCGGCACGGCATCTGCGTTGCCAAAATGCTCGATAAGACATCCAGTATTATCTGCGCTTTTGGCTTAGCATCTGCCGCACCTCGCTCGCCGTATCGGCACTTAGAATTATGCGGTATTGCCCTAAATCTCCTTAAATCGCTTAAAAACCCTCCCGGCACCATGTGCGGCAATGCCTTCAGGCTGCTTATAACTTTATAACCATTGCACTTCGTGCCAGCGCTTTTGTGACGGTGTTCAACATTCTGCTGTGGACCGTGGGTTACGGCATGGTTTCCGGCAGCCATTCTTTCGTGGTGCTGCTCTTTGCTGCCACATTAGTCTTGACTAACTCGATGAAATCGTTCTATCACACTATAAATGAATATGCCATCCATTCTGCACCGGGGAAACGGTAATTTTTCTGCAATATGCAGCCCCCCTGCGGTATAGGGAAAGCAGAACGCCCCGCAAATCTGTACTGCCGCAGCACAGGCCTGCTGTTTTCTATCTGATACGGAAATACCAAAACTCCCCCCGAACAGGTGCGGGAATCGGGGATGCAGAACAAAAATGTTTTTACGTAGAGGACATATCGGGAAAGATTCTGCGCCTTTTGACTTTGCAGCGCCTGCCGCCATCCTGGCTTCCTGTGCCATGGATAGCCGATTTTTACGCTTTTATCATCGGAGGAGTCTTTACCGTTAAACTGTATATATATTCGTGTTTTTGCATTATATATACAGTTTTGGCGGGCTTGCATACGCCGTTTCCACTCCCTGTATTTTGTGTATTCCATTCAAGGACAGATATTTTGCTCTGTTGTTCCTCACCTCTACTATTTTGCTGCGTTTCCATTGCCTTTTTGCGTTTCGGTCTGTGGTTCGGCCATCTCGTTGTGGCCGTTATGCTTTTTCGCGCCGTGTTTCACTTGATGCGTTGGGCATCCCTTTGGGCTTATGTATGTTCTCCGTCCGCCTCCATTCGTCTCACTTTTCCTTTTTCCGTACATAAACAGTCCACCACATCCCCTTGTACGCTGCTTGTTCCCCTGCCATTCCGCAGTGATCCCACGATTTTGCGCCGGAAGCGCTTTCCCACGTTCCAGCGGCAGAGCATTGCGCTTTGTTTCAACCATCACAGCGATTCACTAGAGTGTTAAGGCAATACCGCATAATTCTAAGTGCCGATACGGCGAGCGAGGTGCGGCAGATGCCAAGCCAAAAGCGCAGATAATACTGGATGTCTTATCGAGCATTTTGGCAACGCAGATGCCGTGCCGCAGCTGCCGGAGCGGTGCTTAAGCCGCTAGGCGGGAATTGTGCGGTGTTGCCTTAAGCCGTTAAACTACCCATACAAAGCCCGCCCCGCTGGAATTTCCAACTTTCCGGGTCGGCAATACTGCATTCATTCCCATATTTTCTCTTTTTTTGTTCTCATCACAAGGACACATTTGCTTTGTTCATCGCTTTTTCCCTCATAATCCGTGGTCTTATTCTACACATTTTCTCACCATATCCGTTTGTTTTGTATGCAAATCGGATATTTTTATAAAGGTGAAAAAAATATGAATAAAAATCGATGACAACCGCATGCTGCCGCTATATAATAAGATAATTATAAGGCGGCTGGATTGTCAGTCTGTACCGCCGCCAGGAACAACGCATGTGCACACTATGGCCACAGAGCAGCCGTCGGGGCGCCATTCCCTGTGCGGCGGCCGTGTACACGAAAGAAGGAAAACGTAATGGTTAAATTTATCCTGAAGCGCATCGGAACCATGATCATTGCCATGTTCATGATCATTCTGATCACCTTCACCCTGATGCACTCCATTCCCGGTGGCCCGTTCACCAACACCAAAGGCGTGCCGGAAGAGGTTACCCAGGCCATGGAAGCCAAGTACGGCCTGGACCAGCCCATGCCGGTGCAGTTTGTCAAATATCTGGGCAACCTGCTGCATGGCGATTTCGGCCCTTCCTATAAATATACTGGCAAAACCGTCAACGATTTTATTGCCACTGGTGCGCCGGTATCCGCTAAGCTGGGCCTTGTCACCCTGGTGTTTGTGCTGCTTACCTCCATCCCCATGGGCATATTAGCGGCGCTGAAAAACGGCAAATGGCAGGATATGCTGCTGATGGCCATTGCCACCATCGGCGTTACCATTCCGTCTTTCGTGATCGCCTCCATGCTGATTTATGTATTCTCCTTTAAGCTGAACGTACTGCCTACCTTCGGCCTGGACAGCTGGAAGAGCTACATCCTGCCCGTCATCGCCATGGGCGGCTATTCCGTCAGCTATCTGGCCCGCCTGATGCGCTCCAGCCTGCTGGAAGTTATGGGCCAGGATTACATCCGCACCGCCCGCGCCAAGGGCCTGACCGAGTTCGCCGTTGTTACCAAGCATGCCCTGCGCAATGCGCTGATCCCCGTCATCACGGTGCTTGGCCCCACGGTGGCTGGCCTTTTGACCGGCAGCTTTGTTGTAGAAAAGATCTTCGCCATTCCCGGCATTGGCTATTATTTTGTAAACAGCGTGACCCAGCGCGACTACACCACCATCATGGGCGTTACCATTTTCTTTGCTGCGTTCCTGATGGCAATGGTGTTTTTGGTCGATATTTTCTACTGCCTGATCGACCCCAGAATCAAGTTTGACGCGTAATGTTGAGGAAAGGTGAAAACACTTATGGCAGATTTAACCGCACAGAACAAGTGGGAACCGCTTGCTACCGATAACAGCGACCGTGAAAAAATCTGGTCCAAAAGCCGCACCTTTGCAGGTGACGTCTGGTTCCGTTTCCGCCGCAAGCCGACGGCCATCGCCGGTTTTGTGATTATTATCGCCCTGATGCTTTTTGCATTGGTCGGCCCCCTGTTTACCCCGTATGATTACTCCGTGCAGAATCTGGAAGTTGTCAACGTTCCGCCGGTCATGAAGGTTTACCAGATCCCCAACGGCGACTACCTGTACATTACCACCGCCCTGAAAGTCATCTCCGTTACCCCGGACGGCAAACTGAGCGGCCAGTTGCGCAAGGTGCGCGATGAATCCGATAAATCCATGACCATCTTTGATGCCGACGGCACCGAGGTTGCCCTGTATTACGGCGGCAGCCCCTATGTCATTGCCGATGAAGCCACCGGCAGCATCTACCCGTCCAAGACGATGTTGAACAAATCCTACATCCTTGGCACTGACGCCTTGGGCCGCGATGTGCTGACCCGCCTGATGTACGGCACCCGCATTTCCATGCTGGTTGCCTTGATGGCTGCGTTCGTCAACCTCATCATCGGCATTCTGTACGGCGGTATTTCCGGTTACCTGGGCGGCACCGTGGATATGATTATGATGCGTATTGTGGATATTATCTCCACCATTCCCCTGACGCTGTATGTTATCCTGATCATGCAGGTGCTGGGTGCCGGTATCCAGAGCATCATTGTTGCCTTGGGCAGCGTGTACTGGGTGGATATGGCCCGTGTTGTGCGCGGCCAGATCCTGAGCCTGAAGCAGCAGGAATTCGTTCTTGCCGCCAAGACCATTGGTTCCTCTGCCACAACGATTCTGTTTGACCACCTGATTCCCAACGCGCTCGGCTCCATCCTTGTTACCATTACCATGCTCATCCCCTCTGCCATCTTTATGGAGGCTTTCCTGGGCTATTTGGGCATCGGCCTGCAGCCCCCGCTGGCCAGCCTTGGCACCATGTGCAACGATGCATCTGCCAACCTGCGCACCAGCCCGCACGAGCTGTTGATCCCTGCTTTGATGATTTGTGTGATCATGTTTGCCTTTAACTTTGTCGGCGATGGTTTGCGTGATGCACTGGACCCGAAGCTGAAGAAGTAAGGAGAGCAAAATGAGCGAGACAATTTTGAAGGTAGAGGATCTGAAAACCTCCTTTATGACTTCCTCCGGCGAAGTGCAGGCTGTGCGCGGCGTCAGCTTTGAAGTGCATAAGGGCGAGATCCTTGGTATCGTTGGTGAATCCGGCAGCGGCAAAAGCGTTACTTCCATGTCCATCCTGCGCCTGCTGGCCGATACTGCCCGCATTAAAAACGGCAAAATTGAATTTGAAGGCACCGACCTGACCAAAGTCAGCGATAAGCAGATGCGCGAAATCCGCGGCCAGAAGATCGCCATGGTGTTTCAGGACCCCATGTCCAGCCTGAATCCGCTGATCCCTGTCGGCAAACAGGTTGCCGAAATGATCCATGTACACCACCCGGAGATGAAGCGCGACGAGCTGCAGGCTGCCACGCTGGAGCTGTTCCGCGAAGTACGTATTCCCGAAGCCGAAAAGCGGCTGAAATCCTACCCGCATGAATTTTCCGGCGGTATGCGCCAGCGCGTCATGATCGCCATGGCGCTGGCCAACCACCCCGACCTGCTGATTGCGGACGAGCCCACCACCGCCCTGGATGTGACCATCCAGCACCAGATTTTGAAACAGATGCGCTCCCTGCAGGAGGAATACGGCACCAGCATCATCTTTATCACCCATGACCTGGGCGTTGTGGCTGAGCTGTGCGACCGCGTTGTTGTTCTGTACGGCGGCCTTGTGATGGAGGAAGCGGAGATCAACGATCTGTTTGAAAACCCGCTGCACCCCTACACCATGGGCCTGCTGGCCTCCATCCCCGGCCTGACCAAGGATAAGAGCGAGCGCTTGCAGTCCATCCCCGGCAGCCCGCCGGATATGACCAAGCCCCCCAAGGGCTGCCCGTTTGCTTCCCGCTGCCAGTTTGCGCGCAACATCTGCGCAGCCGAGTGCCCGCCGTTTGTCCAGGTTGGCAGCCGTCAGGCACGCTGCTGGCTGCTGCAGCCGGACGCCCCGGCAGAGGAAAATCCTCTGCATGAAAAACTGGCAGAAGCCGAAAGGAAGGCACACTAATGGAACAGCCCATTCTTCAGGTAGAGCACCTGACAAAATTCTTTTCTGTCGGCCCGCACGCGGAAGTTCATGCAGTAGATGACGTCAACTTTACGCTGCGCCGCGGCCGCACCTTTGGCCTGGTTGGCGAGTCTGGCTGCGGCAAAAGCAGCTGCGCACGCACCATCATCCGCATTTATGAGCCTTCGCAGGGCAAGATCATCTTCAACGGGCAGGATATCGCCCACCTCAAGCCCCGCCAGATGCAGCCGGTGCGCCGCAACATGCAGATGATCTTCCAGGATCCGTATGCTTCGCTGAACGCCCGCATGACGGTGCGCGATATCATTGCCGAGCCGCTGAAAGCCCACCATGTTTGCAAAAGCAAGCAGGAAGTTGACGAAAAAGTCTTTGCCATGCTGAACCGCGTTGGCCTGACGGCAGAACACGCCGGACGGTATGCCCACGAGTTTTCCGGCGGCCAGCGCCAGCGCGTCGGCATTGCCCGCGCCCTGGTGCTGAACCCCGCGCTGGTCATCTGTGATGAGCCCATCTCCGCACTGGACGTTTCCATTCAGGCGCAGGTCGTCAACCTGCTGCGTGACTACCAGCAGGCCGAAGGTACCTCTTACCTGTTTATCGCCCACGACCTTTCGATGGTGCGTTACGTTTCGGATGATATCGGCGTGATGTACCTGGGCCAGCTGGTGGAAAGCAGCGATTCTGAAGAGATCTACAAAAACCCGCTGCACCCCTACACCAAGGGCTTGCTGAGCTGCATTCCCATCGCAGACCCCAAGCTGGCCCGCGCCCATGCGAGCACCGGTGTGGAGGGCGATTTGCCCAGCCCGGTCAACCCGAAACCCGGCTGCCGGTTCTGTGGCCGCTGCCCCTATGCAAAGCCCATTTGCAGCGAGCAGACCCCGGCCATGAAGGAAGCCGCACCTGGCCATTTTGTGGCCTGCCACCTGTATTAAGCCTTTTTATTTTGGTTTCTCCGTTTCTTGTTCCGGCAGCCTGCCGCAAACGGGTACCGGCGGCCAAAGCGGGATATGCAACACAGTGCTGTTCCGTTTTGGCTCCCCTGCCCGGTTTGCTGCGCCCTGCCGGTGCAAAGGAACGGCAAACATACATTATTTTTTTTCGAGGGGGATACACATGAAAAAGAAAGTCATCAGTGCCGCTCTTGCCGGCACGCTGGCGGTCTCCTTGCTCAGCGCCTGCGGCGCTTCCAATGAGCCCCAGAACATCTCCGATGTTTCTTCTGCTGCCAGCAGCGAAGCAACTTCCACCACCGCTTCCTCCGAGTCTACCGGTGATGCCGCCCAGGAACTGACCTTTGTTCTGAGCAACATTCCCGACGGCCTGGATCCGAGCGTGACCAACAACTCCTTCGCACAGTATGTTCTGATCAACTGCTTCGAAGGCCTTGTTACCTATGACAGCACCGGCACCCTGGTTCCCGGCAACGCTGAAAGCTGGGATATCAGCGACGACGGCCTGACCTACACCTTCCACCTGCGCGACGGCCTGAAGTGGAGCGATGGCAGCGACCTGACCGCTGAAGATTACGTTTACACCATTCAGCGCGTTCTGACCCCGGCCACCGCCGCACAGTACGTCAGCATGGCTACCGATTACATCAAGAATGCTCAGGAGTATTACGACGGCACCGCCACCGCTGACGACCTGGGCGTGAAGGCTCTGGATGACAAGACCCTGGAGATCACCCTGATCCAGCCCACCTCCTATTTCATCGACATCCTGAGCATGTGGACCTTCTCCCCTGTTCAGAAAGCCACCGTTGAAGCCAACGGCGACAAGTGGTCCACCGAAGCGGATACCTATATCTGCAACGGCCCCTTCAAGATCGCCAGCATGAGCATGAACGAAAACGTCATTCTGGAAAAGAACGAGAACTACTGGGATGCTGAGAATGTCTCCCTGCAGAAGGTCACCTTCCGCTACGTTCTGGATCAGGCAACTGCTCTGACCGCTTACGAGTCCGGCGAGGTTGACGGCGTTGCCAGCATTCCTTCCTCTGACTTTGCCCGCCTGAAGGCCGAGAATGCCGGTGTGCAGACCAGCCCCAGCTACGGCACTGTTTACTATGACTTCAACTGCTCTGCCGAGCCTGTGAACAACGTTCTGGTCCGCAAGGCAATCTGCCTGGCCATCGACCGTCAGTCCATCATCGACAACGTTGTGCAGGTCGATGCACAGCCCGCTTACAGCTTCCTGGCCCCCGGCTACTCTGTTGATGGCAAGGATATCACCGAAGGCCGCGAAAGCTTTGGCCTGTCCGCTACCGCTGACGTTGAGGGCGCCCAGGCTGCCTTGGCAGAGGCTGGCTACCCCAACGGCGAAGGCTTCCCCACTCTGACCCTGAGCTACTACGACAACGACACCGTCAAGAAGGTCGTTGAAGCTATGGCTGAAATGCTGAAGAACAACCTGAACATCAATGTTGAAGTTTCCTCCAACGAGTGGAGCATCTTCTATGACGACGTTCAGAAAGGCAACTATCAGGTTGCTGCCATGGGCTGGAGCGCTGACTACGTGAACCCCATGAGCTTCCTGCCCCTGTGCAAGACCGGCGATTCTTCCAACAACCTGTTCTATTCCAACGCCGATTATGACGCTCTGGTTGATCAGGTCAAGGCTGAGAACGATCCGGCCAAGGCTGCTGAGCTGACCCTGCAGGCTGACGCTATCGTTTCCAACGATTACGCTGTTCTGCCCCTGTACTACAAGTCCAACAACTACCTGATGCATGACAACATCAGCGGTTTCTACATGACTGCTTCTGGCAACCTGTTCTTCAAGGATGTGAAGGTCGGCTAATGCGTTGCACGATTGAAACCAGGGACTTTGGTACTATGGTTTTTACGCTGTACCCGGAATATGCCCCCCTCACCGTGGCAAACTTTGTGAAAACTGCACGCAGCGGTTTTTATGATGGTTTGTGTTGGTGCCGCATCGTTAAGGATTATGTCATTCAGGGCGGTTCGCCGGACAATGACATCATGACGGACAGTGATTGGCATATTAAGGGTGAGTTTACGGAAAATGGCGTCAACAACCCGCTCAAGCATATCCGCGGTGCCCTTTCTATGGCGCGCGATGATGACTTTGATACCGCCGGCACGCAGTTCTTTGTTGTTCACAAGGATGCTGCCAAGCTGGACGGCCGTTACGCCGCCTTTGGCGAAATGGAGAGCGGTTTTGATGTGCTGGACGCCATTGCCAACCAGCCCACTTACGGCCCTGAAACCTGGAACAAGCCCAAACAGATGCCTGTCATCACCAAAATCACGATCGAAGATTGATGGTTTTGGCTGACCGGCTGAACTGAACCACAACACCCCCTGCACCGGAAAGCATTGTGCTTTTGGTGCAGGGGGTGCTTTTGTGCTGTCTGTTGTTCGGTTGCCGTTCTCCATCATTTGTACATGAATTTCCGGAATATTTTTCGTCCGTGCGTTCTCTAAGGCAACACCGCACAATTCCCGCCTAGCGGCTTAAGCACCGCTTCGGCGGCTGCGGCACGGCATCTGCGTTGCCAAAATGCTCGATAATGTCGGGTTGCGGTACCCGCATCGTGCTTCGGGGGCAAAAGCCCCTCGCACTCTGCGACCGCTGCCCCTGCTTCGGTTCGCTGTTTCCGCCACTGGCGGCGCTCACCTTTGCAGCATCCAGTATTATCTGCGCTTTTGGCTTAGCATCTGCCGCACCTCGCTCGCCGTATCGGCACTTAGAATTATGCGGTATTGCCCTAAATTTTCGACTTTTCAGATACACCCTAATTAAAATTAACGCTTTTTTCACCTTTTGACGTTGAACACGGTGTATAATAATCTAATACACTGTATAATGCAACGGTAAGTCTCAAAAGTAAAAGGAGGACAAACCATGGGTGAGTATGCGGCAATCGAAAAAGAAGCCAAGCTGTTTACAGAACTGTGTGTGCATAACGATGCCATTGATCCGAACCTGTTTGATGAGTTCGGTGTAAAGCGCGGCCTGCGCGATAAGGACGGCAACGGTGTGCTGGCCGGGATTACCAATATTTCCCGCATTGATGCGTTTGAAATGCGTGACGGCGTTAAAACCCCCTGCGATGGCAAGCTGTGGTACCGCGGGTATAACGTGTATGACCTGATCCGTGGTTTGCGCGGCAAGCGCTATGGCTTTGAGGAAGTTGCCTACCTGCTGCTGCTTGGCGACCTGCCCAATGAACAGCAGCTGCATGAATTTACCGACTGCCTGACCAAATGCCGTGCCCTGCCCAGCAACTTTGTGCGGGACGTTATCATGAAAGCTCCCAGCAAGGATCTGATGAACAGCCTGACTCGCAGCGTGCTGACCCTGGCTTCTTATGATGATTCGGTGGGGGATAACAGCCTGCAGACCCAGATGGAGCAGTGCATCAAGCTGATCAGTGTCTTCCCCATGCTGGCGGTGTATGGCTACCATGCCTATAATTACTACCTGAATGACGGCAGCATGTATATCCACCGCCCGCGGCCGGAGCTTTCGGCGGCAGAAAACCTGCTGCAGATGCTGCGCCCCGACCAGCAGTATACCCCGCTGGAAGCCCATGTTCTGGATATTGCTCTTCTGCTGCACATGGAGCACGGCGGCGGCAATAACTCCACTTTCACCACCCGCGTGGTCACTTCTTCGGGGGCGGATACCTACTCGGTCATCGCAGCGGCGCTTTCCAGCCTGAAGGGCCCCAAGCACGGCGGCGCGAACATCAAGGTCATGGAGATGATGGACGATATCCGCGCCCATGTTTCCGATGTGACCGATGAGGACGAAATGCGCGCCTACATCGGCAAAATTGTAGATAAAGAGGCCTTTGACCATAAGGGCCTTGTGTACGGCATGGGCCATGCGGTCTACTCTCTGTCGGACCCGCGTGCCGTGGTGTTCAAAAGCTTTGTGCAGCAGCTGGCCATGGCCAAGGGCCGCAAGGCGGACTTTGACTTTTACAACACAGTGGAGCGCCTGGCCCCGCAGGTGATTGCCGAAAAGCGCCATATCTATAAAGGCGTTTCCACCAACGTGGACTTCTATTCCGGCTTTGTCTACAACATGCTGGGCATCCCCGTGGAACTGTATACCCCCATGTTCGCTGTGGCTCGTGTGGTCGGTTGGAGCGCCCACCGCATGGAAGAGCTGGTCAATGTGGATAAAATCATTCGCCCCGCGTACAAAAGTGTTATGGCAACCAGAGATTACCTGCCGATGGAAAACCGCGGCTGATTTCAGCCTTGCACTGGCGGGCCGGACCTGTTAAAATTATAGCGTAAGCATTTTGGGCATAGCTGCAAAGGCTGTGCCTTTTTTGTGGTATATCAGTAGGAGGAATCCCCATGAACGAAACACAGGTATCCCAGCTGCCGGTTTATGCCGGGAATGACCTTGGTGCAGTGTGGCGCAGCAGCGCTACGGCATTCCGCCTGTGGGCCCCCACGGCGTGCAGCGCGGCACTGCACCGCTTTGCTACGGGCACGGACACAGAGCCGGAAGCTGCTGACCTGGGAACCCTGGCCATGCAGCGCAGTGAGGGCGGCACCTGGTACCTGGAACTGGCGGGTGACCTGGCCGGGCAGTATTACCAGTATGAGCTGCAGTTCCCGGATGGAACCTCCACCGTTACAGCGGACCCCTACGCCCACGCAGCCGGGGCAGGGGGCACCCGCAGCATGGTGCTGAACCAGGCCGCCGCCGTGCCGGACGGCTGGCAGAAGGATGAACGCCCGGCTATCCCCGCCCATGCCCGCAGCGTGTGGGAGGTGCATGTGGCGGATTTTACCGCCGACCCGGCCAGCGGCGTGCCGCAGGCTTACCGCGGCAAGTTTATGGGCTTTACGGTGGACGGCACCACCCTGAACGGGGACGGCGTACACCCCACCGGGCTGAACTACCTCAAGCGGCTGGGTGTGACCCATGTGCAGCTGCAGCCTATTTTTGACTTTGCCACGGTGGACGAAGTGAGCGGCGAGGACTACAACTGGGGGTATGACCCGCTGAATTATAACCTGCCGGAGGGCAGCTATGCTACCGATGCGTTCCACGGCGAGGTGCGCGTGCGGGAATGCCGCGCCATGGTCCAGGCCCTGCACAGCGCAGGGCTGGGCGTGGTGATGGATGTGGTGTATAATCATACCTATTATTCCTACAGCTGGCTGGAACGCACGGTGCCCGGCTACTGGAACCGCCGGTGGGAAAACGGAAGCCTGACCAACGGCTCCGGCTGCGGGTGTGACCTTGCCAGCGAGCGCACGATGGTGCGCAAGTATCTGGTGGATTCCTGTGTGTACTGGGCCAAAGAGTACCATATTGACGGGTTCCGCTTTGACCTGATGGCTCTGCACGATGTGGAAACCATGAACGCAATCCGCGCTGCGCTGGATGCCCTGCCCGGCGGCGAAGATATCCTCATGTACGGTGAACCGTGGCAGGGTGGCAGCACCCGCATGGAACACGGCGCGATCCCCGCCAACAAACAGGCGGCGGGCCTGCTGGACAGCCGCATCGGATTTTTCTGCGATAACACCCGCGATGCCATCAAGGGCGGGGTGTTCAATGCGGGCAGCGCAGGCTACATCAACGGCGATATGCACTGTGGGTATCAGGTGCTGCATTCTATCCCGGCGTGGCGCGGTGGCCAGGCGGATTTTATGCCCCAGGCACCGGGCCAGGTGGTGCAGTATGTTTCGGCTCATGATAACTATACCCTGTGGGATAAGCTGAAATGCGTGGCCCGCCGCGGGGATTATGCCGCGCCGGATGCCGATCTGCTGGCCCAGAACCGCATGGCGGCGGGTATTTACCTGACCTGCCAGGGTCTGCCGTTCATGCAGGGGGGCGAAGAGTTTGCCCGCACCAAGCATGGCGACCACAACACCTACCGCGGCCCGCTGGAGCTGAACCGCCTGGATTGGGCGCGCGCCGCCCAGCTGGAGGAGCTGGTGCAGTATTATCACGGACTGTTGGAAATCCGCAAGGCGTATCCGGAGCTTTCCGGTATGGCGGGGGATGCAGAACCCTGCATTCTGTCCCTGCCGGGGTGGCTGATCGGCTTTGTGCCGGAGCGCCGGGGCGAAAGCCTGCCAGGGCGGCTGGCCGTTTATTATAACCCGGAGCGCACCCGCCAGTGGGCGGCCCTGCCTGCCGGGAGCTGGCGCTATCTGTGCGATGGTACCCGTGCCGCCGCCGAACCTTTTGGCCCCGCCTGCCGCAATGCCATCGAACTCGCCCCCGTCAGCGTGACGATTTTGAAGGTGGAATGAGTTTACGGGGGTTTTTGTTCCTTCTTTGAAAAGAAGGAAGCAGAAACTTTTAATAGTATAAGGGCAACACCGCACAATTCCCGCCTTGCGGCTTAAGCACCGCTCCGGTAGCTGCGGCACGGCATCTGCGTTGCCAAAATGCTCGATAATGTCGGGTTGCGGTACCCGCATCGTGCTTCGGGGGCAAAAGCCCCTCGCACTCTGCGACCGCTGCCCCTGCTTCGGTTCGCTGTTTCCGCCACTGGCGGCGCTCACCTTTGCAGCATCCAGTATTATCTGCGCTTTTGGCTTAACAGCTGCTGCACCTCGCTCGCCGTATCGGCACTTGGAATTATGCGGTATTGCCTTAATTATTCTTTCCAAAACAAGCACAAGGCCCGGTGCATCTTAAACCATGCACCGGGCCCTGCATTATCTCCAATTCCTAATTGCTAATTTCTCATTCCTAATTAAAAACGAAAACTCCTTCTGCCTAACTTACCTCATCGCTTCTTCATACTTTCTCACAATGTCTTTCAGCGCCTCAAGGCCAATGGTGTAATCCTCCGGCGTGTCCAGCGAATGGTTGCCGCCCTCCACAAAATAGGTAGTGATGGCGGGGTCATCCTCCAAAGCACGGCGCAACGCGGCACCGCCCAACGGGTCCGCAGTGCCGGTGGCGTGCCAGGCGGGCATCCCGGCGTAAAGCGGGGGATACTCCCACGCAAGGGGCGTTAATTGCAGCAGGGTCACATGGTATTCCGGGTGGGCCTTTACCCAACCGGCGGCCACCATCGTGCCAAAGCTCTTGGCAATGCAGATGTACCGGTCATACCCGGCAGGGATCTGCGTCATGGCGTCCTGCGCGGCGCCGGGGTAGCTTTTGGCGGCGCTGGCCTGCGGCGTTTCCTCGTGGGGGAACAGCTGGCTGTACTGCACCACCATGCAGTCCAACCCCTGCCGGCGGGCAACCTTGGCGGCATAATACAGCAGCGGTTTGTCCGGTCCGTAACCAAAGCCGGGGAACAAAGCAACCAGCTTTTTCTCGTTCTGCATCACTTTACAAGCACCACATAGTTTTCTTTGCGCGGGGCAGGGGCCTTTTTGCCGCCCTCGGCAGCATAACCCAGGATGCAGTTGCCCACGCCGCGCAGGTTTTCGGCATTGGGCACACCCCACTTTTTCAGCAGGGCCTGGCCCTCGGCGGTTTCAAACATTTCCTTTGCGCGGTGGATCCAGCAAGCGGAAAGCCCTACGCTCTCGGCGGCGTTCAGCATGTTGCCCATCACCAGGCTGCCGTCCTCCACGCAGGTGGGGATGGTTTTATCCACCAGCACAACGGCAACGCAGGGCGCACCATAGAACGGGTCGCCATTGCCGCCCATCGCGGCGGCGTTCATCTTGCTCAAAGTATCGCGGTCGGCCTTGTTCTGTATGCAGACAATCACCGGGCTCTGGCGGCCCATGCCGGTGGGGGCCCAGGTGCCGGCTTCCAGCACGGCGTTCAGTGCTTCCGGCTCCGGCATCTTGTCCAGGTAGCAGCGGCAGCTGCGGCGGGTTTTCATGGTATTCAAAACTTCATTGGTCATGGTAGTGCCATCCCTTTCATTTAATATTGCAGCTTTATTATACCATAGGGATGCAAGCGGATAAAACGTTCCTGAAAGTAAAATAAAATTTTTCCTGAATGGAGAAATACGGTATGGTGTGCCACACCGCGCCGTGGTATGCTGGAAGCACACAAGGGAGGGCATAAACCATGAAACTGATGCTTGCACAAAATACCGCGCAGCAGCGCGCTGCCGCCTGTGCCGAACAGCAGGCGCAGCGCCGGGCAGCTGCCTGCAAAAATGCCCTTGCCGCCCGCCGCTTGGCGGTTTATCAGGCCCGGCGGGCAGAATGGCAGGTGGGCCAACCCCTGCGCTGACGGCAAAGGGGCAGGGGAGAGCACCCCGGCACTGCGTGCGATAATTTATGAATAGCATGTAAAATCATACAGAATCATGGAAGGCCAGCCTTTTTCGGGCTGGTCTTATTTTTTGCGCCATGGTATAATGTCCCTAAGTCACGAACAAAACTGTAGAATAAGGAGAGAACGAACCCATGAAATTTTCCGAAATGCCCTATGAGCGCCCGGACATGAGCGCCCTGAAAGAACAGTTTGCCGCACTGACCGAGCGTTTGCAGAACGCCCCCGACTATGCCGCTGCCCGCGCCGCTTTTTTGGAGGAGCAGGTGCTGAACAAGCATGTGGATACCCTGTTCACCCTGGCCAGCGTGCGCCATACCATTGATACGCGGGATAAGTTCTATGATGAAGAGATGGAATTTGCCAACAGCGCCATGCCGCAGATCCAGCAGTGGCAGGATTCCTGGACCGCCGCCATGCTGGCAAGCCCCTACCGCAAAGACTTTGCCGAAGAATACGGCGACCTGATGTTTGTGAACGCCGAAATTGAGCGCAAGGCATTCTCGCCCGATATCATGGAGGAACTGCAGCAGGAAAACGAGCTGACCCAGCAGTATGGCAAGCTGCTGGCCAGCGCACAGATCCCGTTTGAAGGCGGGGTATACACTCTGTCCCAGCTGAGCCCGTTCAAGAATGACCCGGACGATGCCCGCCGCCTGGCCGCCTGGAAAGCCGAGGGCCAGTGGTATAAGGACAACCAGAAACAGCTGGATGATATTTATGACAAGCTGACCCACCTGCGGGATAAGATGGGCAAAAAGCTGGGGTACGAGGGTTACACCACCCTGGGTTACTACCGCATGGGCCGCAACTGCTATACCAAAGCGGATGTAGAAAAGTTCCGTGCCGCCGTGGTCAAGTATCTGGTGCCGCTGGCGGACAGCATCTACCGTGAGCAGGCCAAGCGCCTGGGCAAACAGTACCCCATGAGCTTTGCCGATAATGCCCTGATGTTCCGTTCCGGCAACCCCGCCCCCTGCGGCGATGCCGATGCCATTCTGGCCCAGGGCAAAAAGTTCTATGAGGAACTTTCACCCGAAACCGGCGTCTTCTTTAACACCATGCTGGACAATGAGCTGCTGGACGTGCTTTCCACCCCCGGCAAGGCGGCGGGCGGCTACTGCACCAGCCTGTGGGATTATCAGGTACCGTTCATTTTTGCCAACTTCAACGGCACCCAGCATGACGTTGAGGTGGTCACGCATGAAGCGGGTCATGCCTTTGCCGCATACACCAACCGTGACCGCGTGCCGTATTCCACCGTGTGGCCCAGCATGGAAGGGTGCGAAGTCCACTCCATGTCGATGGAATTCTTTGCCTGGCCGTGGGCGGAGGGCTTCTTTGGCAAGGATACCCGCAAGTTCCTGTACAGCCACCTGGCCGGTGCGCTGACCTTTATCCCGTATGGCACCATGGTGGATCACTTCCAGCATATCGTGTACGAAAAGCCGGACCTGACCCCTGCCGAGCGCCACGCCGCCTGGAAAGAACTGCTGGGCATTTATATGCCGTGGATGAAGCTGGATGGCGAGATCCCGTTCTACAGCGAGGGTGAGGGCTGGCAGCGCCAGAAGCATATTTACGAAAGCCCCTTCTATTATATTGACTACTGCCTGGCACAGACCGTCAGCCTGCAGTTCTGGGCCATGCTGCAAAAGGACCGCGCCAACGCGTGGGAGCACTACATGGCATACACCCGCCAGGGCGGCAGCCGCGTGTTTACTGAGCTGCTGAAAAACGCCGGTCTGGACAGCCCCTTTGAGGAAAGCTGCCTGCGCGGCGTGTGCGAAACGGCCAAGCAGTGGCTGGACAGCTATGACCTGACGGGGATCGAATAATGCAGCAAAAGAAAAACCGCCGTGGGCGGGAATACCTGAATGACTTCCGCAGGGATGTCAACGGCAGCTACCTGTACCAGGGCAGCTACCGCTGCTATACCGGCAGCATGCCGTATGCCAAACTGCGGGGCCTGCTGTGGGCGCTGTGCGGCGGGGCACTGGCGGCGCTGGCGGCGGCGGGCATGGTGCCCGCGCCGGGGGCCATGCAGCAGTTTTATGTACTGCTGCCGTATGCCGGGGCGCTGGTGGCTGGCATCAGCGCGGTGTGGGCGCTGGCCCGCATGAGCCGCGGCGGGGCACGCCTGCGCAGCTATGTGTATGAAGAAACGGTAGCCAAACTGCCGCTGCGCTGCCTGTTGACCGGGGTGTTCGCAGCGCTGGCTGCAGTAGGGGAGTGTATGGATGTGTTCTTGAACGGCGGACAAGGCGCTATCCGGTATGCAGTATTATTTGCAGCGCTGGCCGCTGCGGCTGCTGCGGCTGCTTTTGCCGCAGGGCACACCATCCGGGCGGCGGTTTATACCGAAGAATCCGACTCCGGGCGCGAAGAGTAAAAGACCTTGCACCATAACGCAGAATTTAGCCCGCTAAAGTGCGACGCGGAAGAATTTTACAAAATTCAGCGTGCTGTTATGGTTATTCTGCTGACTTTTATTTAGATGTTGCCAAAACGGCGTTTTTTGGTTGACAGAAATTGAAAATTACGATATTATAACATAGTTATTGGTGACATTTGTTTGCGGTGAGGGAACACCGCAAATGCGGAAAGGCTTAAGCCTTTCTTATTTAACACTCCTTTTGGTAGTGTTAAAATTGCCGCCATTACCAAAATGATTTGGGAGGTTATACAAACATGAAAAACACCAAGCAAGTGCTTGCACTGGCCATGGCTGTTGCAATGGCTGCGGGCCTGCTGGCTGGCTGCGGTTCTTCCGCTTCCAGCAGCGCTGAGTCTGTTGCTTCCGGCGAGGCTACCAGCGAAGCCGCTGCTACCGATACCGGCAGCAGCGATGGCACCCTGGTTCTGGCAGATACCGGCTTTGAGGGCAAGTTCAGCCCGTTCTTCGCCGCTTCTTCCGCTGACCAGCACGTTATCGACCTGACCAACATTGCCCTGCTGGGCGCTGACCGTAAGGGCGAAATGATCCTGAAGGGCATCGAGGGTGAGACCCGCGAGTACAACGGCACCGATTACACCTACTATGGCCCCGCTGACTGCGAAGTGACCGAGAATGCTGACGGCACCGTTACCTATGCCATCAACATGCGCGATGACCTGGTCTTCGCTGACGGCACCCCCATCACCATTGATGACGTCATCTTCAACCTGTATGTTTACATGGACCCGACCTATGACGGTTCCGCCATCCTGTACTCCATGCCCATTGCCGGCCTGGATGATTACCGCAGCAGCATGACCACCCTGTCCAAGCTGATTGCTGAGGCAGGCGAGGACAACACTGATAACAGCCTGTTCACCGCTGAGCAGCAGAAGGCTTTCTGGGATGCTGTTAACGAAGGCGGCGCTGCTTTTGCACAGGAAATCATCGACTCCTGCGTATCTAACGGCTACGCTGAAGAAGGCGACGTTGCCGCTGCTGCTTCCGCCTGGGGCTTTGACGGCCTGGCCGCTGACGCTACCGCTAAGGATTTCTTCCTGGCTATCGCAGAAAAGTATGACTGGAACTTTGCTTCCATGGAAGCTGAGACCGCAGGTTCTGCTCTGTCTGACCTGATTCCGGCTGATGTTTATGCTTACTCCACCACTGGTGTTGCCACCGGCGCTGACGTTGACACCGTTTCCGGCATTGTCAAGACCGGCGATTACAGCATGACCATCACCACCACCGAGCTGTCCAACTCCATGATCTACCAGCTGCAGCTGCCTATCGCCTCCCTGGATTACTATGGTGACCGCAGCCTGTATGATTACGACAACCACTCCTACGGCTTCAAGAAGGGTGACCTGAGCAAGGTTCGTTCCGTCACCAGCACCCCCCTGGGCGCCGGCGCTTACACCTTCAATAAGTACAGCGATGGCGTCATCTACTTGGATGCCAACCCCAGCTACTATCAAGGCGAGCCCGCTGCCAAGCACGTCAACATGAAGGAAACCCAGGAAGCCGATAAGATCACCGGTGTTCAGGCCGGCACCATCGACATCTCCGATCCTTCTTACTCTCTGGAAGCTGCCAACCAGATCGCTACCATCAATGGTGGTAATTCTGACCTCGACGGCTCTGTCATCACCACCCGTCTGATGGACTTCCGCGGCTATGGCTACATTGCCCTGAGCGCCAACAACGTTAAGGTCGGCGATGATCCCGCTTCTGAGGAATCCAAGAACCTGCGCAAGGCTATCATGACCGTGATTGCCGCTTACCGTGATGAGGGCATCAACTCTTACTACGGCGATACCGCAAGCGTTATCAACTACCCCATCTCCAACACCTCCTGGGCAGCACCCTCCGTTACCGACGACGGCTACAAGATCGCTTACTCTACCGACGTTGACGGCAACGAGATCTACACCAGCGATATGAGCGGCGACACCAAGTATGCTGCTGCTCTGCAGGCCGCCCTCGGCTACTTCGAAGCAGCCGGCTACACCGTTGAAAACGGCCAGGTTACCGCAGCTCCGGCTGGCGCCAAGATGGAATACACCGTCAACATCGGCGCTTCCGGCAACGGCGACCACCCCTCTTTCCAGGTTCTGACCAATGCAGCCGCTGCCCTCAAGACCATCGGCTTCACCCTGACCGTCAACGACCTGGCAAACGCTTCTGACCTGTACAGCTCTTATCAGTCCGGCGTTGCCGAAGGCTGGGTTGCTGCATGGCAGTCCACCAATGACCCCGATATGTACCAGCTGTACGACAGCAAGGGTTCCACCAACTACTACCAGATCAACGATGCTGACCTGGACGAGCTGATCGAGACTGCCCGCCAGACCACCGATCAGGATGCCCGTAAGGCCATGTACAAGGAAGCTATGGAGATCATCCTGGATTGGGGCGTTGAACTGCCGGTTTACCAGCGCAGCGAATCCGCCATCTTCTCCAGCGAGCGTATCGACACCGCTACCATCCCCAACGATCTGACCCCGTACTGGACTTACCAGTCTGAAATCAATACGATCGCTCTGAAGTAATTTCAGCGCAGCCTGTTGTTGAATTTATGGTGAGCAGCCGCTCTTGGTGCCGCACTGGTTCTGGGAGCGGTTGCTTGCTGTTAGTACAAACGGCGGCAACATTTGCAGCCCAAATGTGGCCGTCCCATTCCCCCGGACAGTTCCCTCTGTCCGAGGGAGGGGGATGCCCATATTCGGTATCAAAGTAATGAGGTGTATCTGAAAACAAAGAAAATGACGGATGTTTCGCAAACATAAGGCGAATTTAAGGCATAAAGCTGCAGGAATCCTTTGTGGATTCCAAGGCTTTTTAACGCAAAATTCTGTCGTGTTTGTAGAAACAGGCTAAGGCAACACCGCACAATTCCCGCCTGACGGCTTAAGTACCACTCCGGCGGCTGCGGCACGGCATCTGCGTTGCCAAAATGCTCGATAAGACTCCAGTATTATCTGCGCTTTTGGCTTGGCATCTGCCGCACCTCGCTCGCCGTATC
>ENA-ORVG01000469-ORVG01000469.1-human-gut-metagenome-genome-assembly--contig:-NODE-469-length-56295-cov-28.759851_pt1 | contig 56295 bp, 59 predicted proteins | sample MGYA00242091_ERZ509233 | MGnify/ENA primary metagenome ERZ509233 (study PRJEB26280, sample SAMEA2338840) | human gut metagenome | biome: human gut; feature: human-associated habitat; material: faeces... | reverse complement strand
GCAGCACGAAATGGCGCTCCGGACTTGAGCGAATCAATTCGCAAAGAGCCTGCTGTCCGGCTTCCTCCTGCATGAGCTGAAGATCGTCGATCAGCAGAATGTCCCAATCCTGCGCTGACGGTGGGATCGTGCAGTCTGGATCTGCCGCGCTTTGCCGCAGCACGTTCCGCCCGCGCAGCAGCGCGTCCGCCAGTACGGTCTTTCCAAAGCCGCAGGGCGCGCTGAAAAAAAGGACTCTGCCGTGTGCCATGAAGCTGTCAAACCGTTTCTGAACGGAGGGCTTTATGATGATATTTTCGGTCATTTCTTCCCTCCCTTTGATACAGAGCGAGATTGTCATAAGCCTTTCGCTACTTATCTTAAGTTATATTATACGAGTCTGTTTCGAAATGTAAATCATCCCAAAGGATGAGACCCGTTGCATAACAAACTGCTGTACATGTCAGCATTTCATGAGGCATCCGACATTGGCTTCACCTGTATTGGATTTTCCCGTACAGGCACAGGTTTCTGTGTCGGCTCCTTCGGCAGTTCCAAAATGGTGTACTCGATGGCGCCAAGCTGTCCGTTCTCGTTGCGAACGCGCACCCGGACGAGATAGCCGTGCGCCTCCAGTTCCCGGGCCCCGCCGCTGTCCCGCAGGTGGTAGTTGGACATGACCGTGTAATCTCCGGTCTTTTCGCTGCGGAAAACCGCCATATCCGGCGCCTCCTTTCTCCGGTTTTGAAAAGTGTTGATTTTGACGCAGAAAGCCTCCGTCCTGCCTCCCGGACGCTCCCCATGGGAAAACACCCACGCCGCCTTTCAAGCGGCGCTCTGAGAGGAAAAAACAGAGGTTCTCGCGCCTTAGAAAGAGAAAAGGCCGCAGCCTCCATAGCAGAGGTTGCGGCCAAACTCTCATAAGAAAATATATCCTTACGAACGGAAACGGTTGATGCGCCTGGCTTCTATCGGGCGGGTTTGGTGTTAGTTGAAGTATTCGCTTACATCAGCTTTGTCGTTGTACTGCTTGCGGACGCGGACCAGCACAGAGCCGTCGGCCTGCTCGGTTTCCTCGGTGATCTGATACCGGGTGCGGCTTCTGTCCATCGTCGCCTTGTAGTGGCTCACTTCGTCGTGGTTGACCTTGAGCTGCTGCTCACGGGTCAAACCGCAATCGTCCTTCTGTGCAAACACCAGTGTTTGCAGGATGCACACTGCCTTTACGCGCTTCATTGATTTCACCTCCCTCAGCCTCCGCCCGGTCAGAACGGATGCCCTTTTTCAGAGAGATGATCAGTGAACAAACAGCCTGTGCGCGCCAGTCTGCCGCCAACGCACACTGCACCGGATGCACTCCCGTGATACCTTTGTATGGCTTTATTTTATCAAATTCGAAACTCGATTTCAAACGAATTTTTGAGAAAATGTCATCTCAATACAGCTCCGCGATGATGTCCACGCACTTGTCGATGCCGATAACGCCGCTGTCCAGCGTCAGGTGGTAGTTCTGGGCGTGGCCCCATTTCATATTGGTGTAGAAACGGTGATACGCGGCGCGGCGCTTGTCCTTATCCCGCAAACGTTCCTCCGGGGACTGCTCCCGCTCGCCGTAGACCTCCACGATGCGGTGGGTGCGGAACGCCAGATCCGCATGGATAAAGACCTTCAGGCAGTCCGCCTTATCCTGCAAAATGTAGTCCGCGCAGCGCCCCACGATGACGCAGGGGCCCTTTTCCGCCAGCTCCGTGATGACCTTGTACTGGTGCTCCCAGAGAATGTCCTCGTTGGTGGGGCCGAACATCCGGTTGGAAAAGGCCGAGGACAGGAAGCTGCCGGGAGCGTACTCTCCCGCCTCCTTCACATAGTCCGGTGCGAAGCCGGTCTCCTTCGTCATCTCCTGAATGATCTCCGCGTCATAGCAGGGGATGCCCAGCTTTTCCGCTACCTTTTTGCCGATGGTGCGTCCGCCGCTGCCAAACTCGCGGCTGATGGTAATAACTCTGTTTTTCATGCTTCCTGCACTCCTTCCGTATTCAATTCCCGATAGGTTTTTACGATGATAATGGCCGAGATGATAAAGGTCAGAATATCCGACACCGGCATGGAATACAGCACGCCGTCCAGGCCGAAGAACACCGGCAGCAGCAGGGCAAAGCCCACGCCGAACACCACCTCACGGAACATGGACAGCAGCGTGGATGCCAGCGCCTTGCCGACTGCCTGCAAGAAGATAAAGCACGCCTTGTTGACGCAGGCCAGCACCATCATGCAGAGATAGGTGCGGAACGCCTTAATAGCAAAGTCCGTATAGTAACCGCTCTCATTGGCTGCACCGAAAATGGCGATGAGCTGACGGGGAAAGCCCTCCGCCAGCACAAGCGCCACCGCGCCCACCAGCGCCTCGGCCACCAGTAGCTTGGTGAACAGTTCCCGCACACGAAGCTTTTTCTCCGCGCCCATGTTGTAGCCCACGATGGGGATGCAGCCTGCCGCCATGCCAACTACGATGGAAATGACGATCTGGAAGAACTTCATCACGATGCCCACCACCGCCATGGGGATCTGCGCGTACTGCTCCTGCCCGAACACGGCGTCCAGCGCGCCGTATTTGCGGAGCATATTGTTGATGGCCGCCATCGCCGCCACGAGGCTGATCTGGGAGAGAAAGCTGGTGATGCCCAGCGTCAGCATTCGTCCGCAGATGTTCCCTCGCAGGGCATAATCGCCGGAGGCGGGCTTGATGATCTTCATATGCAGCAGATACCACACAGCAAGAAACGCCGTTGCCACCTGACCGATGACCGTGGCCACCGCCGCGCCCATCATGCCCCATTTGAAGATGAAGATGAAAATAGGGTCGAGGATGATGTTGATGACGGCGCCTGCCAGTGTGGAGATCATGGCGAACTTGGGGTTGCCGTCTGCGCGGATAATGGGGTTCATGGCCTGCCCGAACATATAGAACGGGATGCCCAGCGTGATATAAAAGAAGTACTCCTGCGAGTGGTGGAAGGTCTCCTCATTCACCGTGCCGCCGAACATGGCGATGATGCTGTTTGCGAACATGAGGTATACCGCCGTCAGAACAAGGCTGCTGGCAACCGATAACACAACAGCGTTGCCCACGCTGCGCTTGGCCTTGTCCGCCTCGTTTCTGCCCAGCGCCATGCTGACAAAGGCGCAGCAGCCGTCGCCCACCATGACGGCGATAGCCAATGCCACAACGGTCAGCGGGAACACCACCGTATTGGCGGCGTTGCCGTAGGAGCCGAGGTAGCTGGCGTTGGCGATGAAGATCTGGTCAACGATGTTGTAAAGCGCGCCCACCAGCAGCGAGATGATGCAGGGGATGGCGTACTGGCGCATGAGCTTACCGATACGCTCCGTCCCCAAAAACTGATTTCCGGTTTCCATATAATTCACCTTTCTTTCAAAAAATAAAAAATGCGTAAGTCCCAACATATCCGGACTTACGCATTTCTGCTACACGATTTGCCTATGAAGTTTTCTCCCATCTTGCCATTTCTCACCCGATTCCGCAAAAAAAGCGTGTGGCAATCTGCAACTGGATTTACGCAGAAACGCCACACGCTGTGCGCCCATTATAGCAGAGGCAAATCGGAATTTCAAATGATTTTTCACATCCGGTGCTGCTTTTTATTCCATATTATTTTGAGACGCCTGCTGCGATGTGATGCCGCACAACAATGCTTTCTCAATCATGTCCACCTTCTGAGGCCGCCCCATCAGCCGATAGTATTTGCACCATAACTGCGGCGATTGCAGTGGGATGACCTCTGTCCCAAGCGGCATTTTCTCCACGATCTGTTCTTCACGCAGAGAACAATCATAAACCGTTCCCTCATGCACGATGGCAAAGCCTGCCATGACATCGACATCGATCGATTCTATGAGGAATTCCATAAAGGTCTTCGTCCGGTACATGGGATTCGGCACGGGGTCAGATGGGCGGAGCTCGCCCATTTCCAATAAAATCGTGCGGACACATTCGGCGTCATGGTCAGCAACCATTCAATCAATATCGTGGAACGCAGAGGTGATGCCCTTGAAGTACAGCAGCATCGACGCGCCCAAGGCCCACTGCACATGGGCAGATTCGCATATCTGCTTCATGTCTGCCACCCGATATGCTCATTCTATCAAAAAACGCAGAATAATTAAGTTCACCGACGAGCGCGGGCAGCTCATCCGCCCGGACACCTTCACCAAGCGGCTGCGGAAGATCTATGCCAGCCCTCCACCACGCTGGACATCTACACCCATGCCTTCGACAAGAACAAAAAGGCCGCCAGCGCGGGCTTGCAGGGAATGCTGGAGATATGACGAAGGATAACTCAGTTGGATCGCAAAATGTGCAGTAGTGGTCAAATAAGGTTTCAATTACCATAACTTTCCGCATATAAAAACCGTCTCAAGCAACTTGCTTGAGACGGTTTTTGTAATTGCTCCCGGGTTTTGTTGTCACCGCTGCGCATTGGGCAGTTCGTTCTTCACATACTTCTCCCATACATGCAGGCGGTCGCGCTCGTCGATCTGCCGCAGCACTCTGGCGGGTACACCGGCAGCGATACTGTTGGGCGGGATGTCCCGTGTCACCACCGCGCCTGCGGCGATGATGCTGCCCGCTCCGATGGTCACGCCACCACACACCGGCGCACCGGCGCACAGCCAGCAGTGATCCCCGATGGTGATGGGTTCGGCATACTCCAACGCATGGCAGCCGTTGGGGTAGTCTGTATAGGCTCGTTCTTCGGCGATAAACGGATGGTTGGGCGTGGCCAGCGTCACATTGGGTCCAATGAGTACATTGTCCCCCAGCGTAATGGGCGCTACATCCAAAAATACGCTGTTGTAGTTGATGAAACAGTTCCGCCCCACATAGATATTCACGCCGTACTCGCAGTAAAAGGGTGCAAACGCCTCGAAATTCTTCCCTTTTGCGGAGGGGATCAGGCGCTCCAGCGCACGCTGTTTGGTCTTTGCGCACCACAGCGGGAGGCGGTTGAACCGGTCACAGCGGCGCATACCAACCCGGTGCCGCTTGGCAATCTCCGGATCGACAGGCATATAGAGACGCCCCGACACCATCCGCTCCCATTCACCGCTCGTCCTGCTCTTATCCATGATCAGTCACTCCTTTATGTGCGCCTGTACCGGTACAGATACAGGGCCGTTTCCAATGCCAATCGCTTCATCGGATCGACCGGATCGGCCTCCAGCAGCATCCATAGCTGCTGAAGCCGGTAACTCACGGTGTTGTAGTGCAGGTGCAGCTCCCGTGCCATCCGGCGCTGGTTGCCCATACAGCGCAGCCAGCTCGCCAGCGTGTCCAGCAGTTCTTGCCGCCGCGGCTCTGGCTGCCGCAGGAGCGTTCCCAACTGCCGATGGATATAGGCGTCCGTTTCCGCCGGGGAGGATTCCTCCAGCAGCCGTACCACCCCCGCTGGGTCGTCTGTCACGCAGGGTGCTTCCGATCGCTCCGCCATGTGGAGCGCCGCGCGGGCACTGCGGTCTGCTTTCTGAAAACCCACCGTACCGCCGTAGGGGCGGCTGATGCCGCAGATAACGCCGTGGACGGCGGCAAAGTCCGCCATCTCCCGCCGCAGCGGCATCTCCAGCGCGAACAGGTCGTCCGCCTCCAGCGCCAGCAGAAAGCCATCCTCCGACAGTGCGCCCCACATGTCCGCGCCCAACGCCCGGCAGTGATCTTCTGCCTCGTGCAGCCAAGAGCGCCGCTGCAGCTCCGGCGTATCAGCCCGTATCCACAACAGGATATGCGGACATTCCAAATGGATACCGGACTCCGCCGCCTGCCGCTCCATCGCTTCGCTCAGCGGCGCGCCAGAGATGAGATGGTGCAGTAGTACGGCCAGCTGCCGCTCCTGCTCCGCCGGTATTCGCCGCCGTGCGATCTCGCGGGACACCGCATCGGCCAACTCGGCAAAGCGCATATCGGTCGGCAGTTGGAGCAGCGGCAGGCCCAGTCGGTCAGCCTTCTCCGCCAGCGCCGCCGGCAGGGGGCTGGGCAGGTAGCGCCCCGGCTTGATACCCACACCGGACAGGCCTTTTTCTGCCGCCGTGGGCAGCAGCGCATCCACGGCCTGCGGATCGTCTGCGATGGCAAAACCCGTGGTGATGAGCAGTTCTCCCTGCGCCAGCCAGCGCGCGTAGTCCGGTGTGTCCGTCAGATTGACACCGCTGACCCTACGGCCAAGTCCCGCCGCGCCGCCGCAGACCGTGCAGCCCGCGAACACGGGCAGGCGCAGCACCTCCTGCAGTGTGGGATAGTCCGCTGTGCGCTGTGATGTCATGGCTTCTGCCCCCTTGTGATACTATCACAATTTTCAGAGAAATGTTCATTTATTTTTGCCAATGGAACAGACCGTCCGTTGTTTTATGATAGCGGCAGTAAAACGAACGGAGGTATATTCCATGGCAAAGCAAATGAAACAGGATACTCCCTCAGTCCCCCGCAAGCGGAGACTGGCCGCGCTGATAGCAGCCACCCGGTGCGCCGGAGAGAAACGTGACACGCTCTCCTGCCATGCCCGCCGCTGCACCGCCTCATCCATGGCGCAGGGTCTGAAGCACTACGCCTGACGCGGCGCACCCCTTCGGCAGACTCCCCCGGCAATGTGCCGGGGGTCTGTCCGTTCAGGGCTTTCTGGATTCCTTCTTCAGCAGGGACGCCGCCGTGATGATGGTCAGTACCGACTCTGTCACCATGCCGGAATACGACCGTACCGCAATGACATACACCAGCCACGACAGGCCGCTGACGATGCCTGCCGCCTGTATCACCCGCCGCCTGGACTGGAAGAACGGCAGCAGCGCCGCCAACGATGCCACGATGGGCAGTACCGTCACTGGCGTCTCATAGGTCACCACGGCAATCAGCAGAAATACTGCCACGATGGGTATCGCGGTGACCAGTTTACTCCAGTTGAATTTCTCCTGCAATAGGAAAAGCAGCAGCACGACGATCTGGAAAAAGCTGCACAGTGCGCCGGAGCGTGCGTGGAGCAGCGTGTAGTGGATGGCGAAGATCAGGTTGGCCACCACCTGCCACAGCAAGATGGTACGCTTGTCATTCTGCCAATAGCTGAGACCCATGGCGATCAGTGCGCCGAACCCGATGAGTTGATAAAATATGTTCATCCGTCGTTCCTCTTAATAAAAAAACGCCGCACACCCTGTCGGATGCGTGGCGAAAAATGAAGGCAATGCTCCAGAAAAATCCACACTTGTTTTGGAGTTTCATTGTACCATGGGACAGCCGTATTTGTCAATTGCGGCAAAGGACAACCTTCAAAAGCCATGGGCTTTTGGAGGCGAGTGTGATTGCCCACAACTTTTGTTGTCCGCACTCCCGCATATCGCAAGGAAGGGAATGTGTGCAAGGGAAACCTTAGTCGGGTTTCCCTTGCACGTTCAGTCACCCGCCCGCAGGCGACCGGTTTTGCGCTGCAAAACCGTACCAACACGAAAAAAGACACGCAGAAGCGTGTCTTTTTCGTGTTGGTACGCCCGACTGGATTCGAACCAGCGGCCTTTAGAGTCGGAGTCTAACACTCTATCCATCTGAGCTACGGGCGCATATTGGGTTGTGTGCTGTCCATCAGCCAGAGTATTATAGCAGTTCTTCCGCCGGATGTAAAGCGATTGAAAAAACTTTTTTCAAAAAGATTGTTAAAAAAGTTGACAACTATCGCCTCATGCGGTAGAATATCACTATATTTCAGGTGCCCCCGCACCGCATCCTATCCCAAAAGAAGGTTTTTGTATGAAGAAACAGAAGATCTCCGACGCGGTGATCCACCGGCTTCCCCGCTATTACCGCTATCTGGACGACCTGTATAACAAGGGTGTTGTCCGCATCTCCTCCAACTCTCTGGGCGCAAAGATGGACATCACCGCCTCCCAGATCCGCCAGGATCTCAGCTGCTTCGGCGAATTCGGCCAGCAGGGCTACGGTTACAACGTGGCGGAGCTGCGCGCCGAGATCGGCCACATTCTGGGCATCGACAGCGGCCACAAGATCATCGTCATCGGCGCCGGCCACCTGGGCCACGCGCTGCTGCAGAACTTTGATTTTGATAAGGTAGGCTTCCGCATCGACTCCGCCTTTGACGTCTCTCCCGCCCTTGTGGGCACGGAGATCCGCGGCATCACTGTCCGCGCCATGGACGAGCTGGAGGAATATGTCTCCAACTACCACCCCGACGTGGCGGTGCTCACCGTACCCCAGAACGTAGCCCAGTCTCTGGCTGACCGGCTCATCGCCCTGGGCGTCCGCGGCTTCTGGAACTTTACCAATGTGGAGCTGTCTACCGATGAGCCCGGCGTGTTCTTCGAGGACATCCACTTTGTGGACACCCTCCTGACCCTGAGCTACCGTATCTCCCGCCCGTAAGGGCACACTTTCCCGCGACCGGCATACTATGGGAATGAGACCGGCAAGACGGTCAATTCTTCATAGGAGGTCACACTATGTGTAATCAGAATTCCTGCTTTGGCGGCGGCAGCTGCTGCTGGATCATCATCGCCATCATTCTGCTGTTCCTGTTCTGCGGCAACGGCTGCGGGAATGGCTGCGGCTGCGGGAACAACGCCAGCAACGGCTGCGGCTGCGGCTGCTGATCCACTCCGCCGGACCATCGGACTCCCCCGCCTTGCGGCGGGGGAGCTTTTTCAGAAAGGACGTACAAGCCATGGATCTCTCCTCCCTGCGCCGTGCCTACACCGGCCACGTGCCCGACCTGATGGGCGCACGCGGCGGTTCCGCCGTGCTGGTCCCGCTGGTGGACACGGCGGACGGCCCCAGCCTTCTGTATGAAATACGCTCTGCCACGGTCCGGCAGCCCAATGAGGTCTGCTTCCCCGGCGGCAAGACCGAATCCGGCGAAACGGCGGTGCAGTGCGCCCTGCGGGAGACATGGGAGGAGCTGGCCATCCTGCCGGAAGCGGTGGAGGTCATCGGCGAGATGGACTTCCTGCACATCCGCTCCAACTGCCTGCTGCGGCCGGTGCTGGGCCGCGTGGACGGCGCTGCGCTGGCCGATATACGCCCCTGTGCAGCGGAGGTAGCCGAAACCTTTCTGGTGCCGCTGGCCTGGCTCCGCGACCACCCGCCCGCTGTGTATATCCACCGCCAGCCGGTGTCCATCTCCGACTTCCCCTATGAGGACGCGGGCATCTCCGCCGACTACCTCTGGCGGCCCTATTATATGGAGGTGCCGGTGTACCACGGTCTGCCCCACCCGCTGTGGGGTCTGACCGCCCGCATCACCATGGATGTCGTGGCCCATCTGTAAATGCCGCACCTTCCTCTTGATATTGTGCGAAAAGTCCGTATTCCCGGTGGAATACGGACTTTTTCCATCTGTTTCGGCTCACGCCTTCTCCGGCGCGGGCAGGGCGTATTTTTCCGCGTAGGCGTTGAACCGGCGGCGGTAGTCGCCGTCGCTGTGGCGCACGTTGTGCAGCGTCTCGTGGAGATTCAGGTCGTGCTGGGCCGCGTCGATAACGCAGCCGGCGATGTTGGAGCAGTGGTCGGAGGTACGCTCCAGATCCGTCAGCAGGTCGCACCAGACGAAGCCCGCCTCGATGCTGCAGCCGCCCTGCTGCATCCGCAGGATGTGCCGCGTCCGCATCTGTTCCTTCAGTGCGTCGATGACCTGCTCCAGCGGCTCCACCTGAGCGGCGGCGGACACATCGTTGCTGCGGAACGCCTGCACGGCGCTGGACAGGATATCCTGCACGGCGCCGGACAGTACTGCCAGCTCCTCCTTTGCCGCGCCGCTGAACGTCAGCCCCTTATCCCGCAGCTCCTCTGCGGATTCCAGCACGTTCACCGCGTGGTCGGAAATGCGCTCCAAATCACCGATGGTCTTCAGCATCTCCGTAGCCTCCTCGCTCTCCTCCGCGCCCATCTGCTGCGTGCTGAGCTTCACCAGGTAGGTACCCAGTACATCCTCGTAGTGGTCACAGCGCTGCTCATCGCGGCGGATGCGCTCCGCCAGTTCCGGCGTATAGTGGTCAAAGCTGTCCAGTGCGGCATCCAGCGCACCGGCGGCACAGGCCGCCATCTCCTCCGCCACGGCGCGGCAGCGCTGGAGCGCCAGCGGCGGCGTGGCCAGCAGGCGCTGGTCCAGCTCCACCGGCTTTTCCGCCTGCTCCTGCGGGCCGTCCGGCACGATGCGGATGGCTAATTTTTCCAACAGCCCACCGCAGGGCAGCAGCATGGCCGTGCAGATGACGTTGAAGCAGGAGTGGGCGATAGCAATGCCGTACATGGTGGCACTGTCGTGGAGGATGCCGGGATCGAATATGGCCTTGACGACGCAGAACCCTGTCAGCAGCACCGCCACGCCGATGACATTGAACAAAAGGTGTACCACAGCCGCTCGTTTTGCGTTTTTACTGGTGCCTACGGAGGATAAAAGTGCGGTGACGCAGGTGCCGATGTTCTGCCCCATGATGATGGGGATGGCGGCGGCATAGCTAACCTGACCGGTGACGGCCAGGGCCTGCAGGATACCCACGGAGGCGGAGCTGGACTGGATGATGCCGGTCAGCACGGCGCCGGCCAGCACGCCAAGCAGCGGGTTTTTGAACAGCAGAAACAGCTGTGAAAAGGCGGGCACATCGCGCAGCCCCGCCACCGCGCCGCTCATGGTGTCCATGCCGAACATCAGGGTGGCGAAGCCCAGCAGGATGGCGCCGGTATCCCGTTTTTTCGGATCTTTGCCGTTCATGTAGAAGAAAATACCGATCAGGGCCAGGATCGGCGTAAAAGAGGTGGGTTTCAGCAGATTTACCCACACATTTCCCCCATCAATACCGGCTAAACTCAGCAGCCACGCCGTCACCGTGGTGCCCACGTTTGCTCCCATGATGACATTTATGGCCTGCCGCAGGGTCATCAGGCCGGAGTTGACGAAGCCCACCACCATCACCGTGGTGGCCGATGAGCTCTGGATCACCGCCGTGATGGCAAGACCTGTCAGAAAACCCGTGAATACGCGGCCCGTCATCCGGTCCAGCAGCGTCCGCAGCTTGCCGCCGGCGCGGCGCTCCAGCGACTGGCCCATCAGGTCCATGCCGAACAGGAACAGGCACAGGCCGCCGATCATCGTCAGCACGTCAAAGATACTCATATTGTTCTCTCCCGTTTACTCATTCTCATATTTTACACATTCCTGACCGATACCATCGTAACAGGTCAATGTCAAATCCAACGTATCGGTTTTGTAAAATCCATGTAAAATTTTATCGCCTGCGGCGGCGAGCATCGGGGCGAGAGAAGTCGCCGGAGCGGGACACGGCAGGAAAGGGCGGTACGGCGAGACGAGGCGGGCGGGTCGGCGCGGCGAGACGAGGCGGGCGGGGCGAAGGGTACAAAAAAAAGGGCACGCGGCGCGTGCCCTCTTTTTTGACGCTTTTGGCAGATATGCTCGAGGATCGCTTTTGTTTTTTTGCAGCGATTTTCAATGAGCTTTTGCAGCTTTCACAGGACGCCGAAGTGCTCCAGCAGGATCTTCAGGCCGATGAGGATCAGGATGGCGCCGCCTACAAATTCCGCGCGGTTCTTGTACCGCGCACCGAACAGGTTGCCCACGAACACACCGGCCACGGAGATGGCAAACGTGGTACAGCCGATGAGGGCGGCCGCGGCGTAGATGGGGATGGTCAGCTCCACCATGGAGAAGCTGACGCCTACGGCCAGCGCGTCGATGCTGGTGGCGATGGCCAGCATCAGAAGCTCCCTGTGCCGCAGCTCCGCCGGCTCCGGTTTCTCCTCTTCTTCCTCCTTTGTGGACAGGCTCTCGCGGATCATACTGCCGCCGATCCAGGCCAGCAGTACAAAGGCGATCCACGGGGCCATCTTCGTCACATGGCGGGCAAACTGGGACCCCAGCAGCCATCCGGTCAGGGGCATGACGGCCTGAAACACGCCGAAATACAGGCCAATGAGCAGGGTCCGCTTCCGGTTCACCCTGGGCATGGCCAGCCCCTTACAGATGGCCACGGCGAAGGCGTCCATGCTCAGACCCACGCCCACCAAAAAAATCTCCAGCAATGTCATCGTATCGTCCCTCTCCTTATAAGATCACCGGTACCGGCCGGTCTATCACGATGCTGTCCGGCGCGACGCGGCAGGTATACGCCGCCGCCTGTACCCCTGCGGCTACCGCCTGACGCAGGGCCTCGCCGAAGGCGGGGTGGGTCGCATCGTTGGGCGCGAAGTCTGTGACCTCCGCCATCTGTATCACAAAAAACACCGTGGCCCGATGGCCCAGCGCCACGGCGCTCGCCAGCTCCCGGAGGTGGCGGACGCCCCGCTCCGTGGGGGCATCGGGAAACAGGGCGTGGCCGCCGTCCTCCAGCGTCACGCCCTTCACCTCCACCAGGTGCAGGCCCTGTGGCCCCTGCAGGCAGAAGTCCAGCCGCGACCGGCCAAAGGTGAACTCCGGCTTCACCAGCCGGGCCGCAGGGTCAAAGATATGCGCCCACTCGGCGAATACGCGGTTGGGCGCCTGGGCATCCATGTTGATGAGCTTATCGCCCTTTTCCACGGCGATGAGATCGTAGGCCGTGCGGCGGTCAGGGTTGGCCGCCAGCTCCAGATACACTGCGGCGTCCGGTGTCAGCAGCTCCCGACAGCGGCCCGTGTTCTTCACATGGCAGACCACCGTCTCCCCGCCGGGCAGCGCCACATGGGCGATGAATCGGTTGGGGCGGGTCAGGAAGCGGCCCCGTATCACCTGTCCGTACTGCATGCTCTCCCGCCTCCTCTGATGATATAGGTTTGTATCGTATCACAACCGGCGGTATTTGGAAAGCGATATTTCCGCATTTCTGCCTATTCTCCCGAAAAATACGAAAATTTTCAGAGACCACGCAAAAAACTCTTGCAAATCGGAAAACAATCTATTATAATAACCGTGTCAATCAGACATGCACCTTTAGCTCAGTTGGTAGAGCACCTGACTCTTAATCAGGGTGTCCAGGGTTCGAGTCCCTGAAGGTGTACCATGATTTCAGCAGCTTCGGCTGATGAAATAGAAGAAAAAATGCGGCCCGTTGGTCAAGTGGTTAAGACAGAGGCCTCTCACGCCTTTAACATCGGTTCGAATCCGGTACGGGTCACCACAAAATAAAAGGACACACATTGTGTGTCCTTTTATTTTGTGGTGACAGTTCTTTTGCGGCGCAAAAGAACTGCGCCTGCGGGCGGGTGACTGCACGCGCAGGGGAAACCCGACGACGGTTTCCCCTGCACACGTCCCTTTCCCTGCGTCCTCTTGCCGCTTCCCGCGGTCCCACATACGCCACAGCGTACATCCGCCTGCCGGAAAGGCAGGCCATTACTGCATACAGGAGAATTTTATGGCCAAAAATATTCGCTTATCCGACCACTTTACCTATGGCAAGCTGCTGTGCTTCACGCTGCCGTCCATGGTGATGATGGTGTTCACGTCCATCTACGGCGTGGTGGACGGGCTGTTCGTATCCAACTTCGTGGGCAAAACGGCCTTCGCTTCGGTGAATCTGGTGATGCCGTTTGTCATGATCCTGGGCGGCATGGGCTTCATGATCGGCACCGGCGGCACGGCGCTGGTATCCAAAATTCTGGGCGAGGGCGATCCGGACAACGCCAACCGGACGTTCTCCATAATGGTGCTGTTCACGTTGGCGCTGGGCGTGGTGCTGTCCGGCATCGGCATCGCATTCATGGACCCTGTGGCCCGCTTCCTGGGCGCTACGGACGCCATGATGGCGGACTGCGTGCTGTACGGCCGCATCGTCACCGGCTTCACGTTCGCCTTTATGCTGCAAAACGTGTTCCAGAGCTTTTTCATTGCGGCGGAGAAGCCCAAGCTGGGTCTGAAGGTCACAGTGGCCGCGGGTGTCACCAACATGGTGCTGGACGCCCTGTTCATCGCGGTGTTCAAATGGGGCGTGGCCGGTGCAGCGCTGGCCTCCGGTCTGAGCCAGTGCGTGGGCGGTGTGCTGCCGCTGGTGTACTTTCTGCAGCCCAACACCAGCCTGCTGCGCCTATCCCCCACCCGCCTGCGTATCCGCCCCATTCTGGCCGCCTGCGGCAACGGCTCGTCGGAGCTGATGAGCAACATCTCCTCATCGCTGGTAAGCATGCTCTACAACTTTCAGCTAATGCGGCTGGCCGGTGAGGACGGCGTGTCCACCTACGGTGTGCTGATGTACGTGCAATTCATCTTCATCTCTCTCTTCGTGGGCTACTCCATCGGCTGCGCGCCTGTGGTAGGCTATCACTACGGCGCGCAGAACCACGGGGAGCTGAAAAATCTGCTGGGAAAGAGCGTGCTGCTGATGGGCGGCGGCGGTGTGGTGCTGACGGCGCTGGCGATGGCGCTGGCCCAGCCCATGGCCCACCTGTTCGTGGGCTACGATGCCGGTCTGTTCGCCCTGACGGTCCACGCCTTCCGGCTGTTCGCGTGGTCGTTCCTGCTGGCGGGCTTCAACATCTTCACTTCCGGCTTCTTCACGGCACTGAACAACGGCGCCGTCTCCGCCGCCATCTCGTTCCTGCGGACGCTGGTGTTCCAGTCCGCATCGGTGCTGATCCTGCCCGTTTTCTTCGGCGTGGACGGCATCTGGTGGGCCATCACCGTGGCGGAGGTATTTGCGTTCCTCATCTCCGGCATGTTCCTGCTGCTGAAGCGGAACAAATATCACTATATGTAAGACTTGCGTTTTCTTCAACATACTGATATACTATGTAATTAAGAAAGGGGGGACCCAAATGCTGGTTTCCACCAAGGGGCGGTACGCCCTGCGTGTCATGCTGGAGCTGGCCCAACGGCCCGCGGACAGCTATACGCCGCTGCCGGTGATCGCGGAAAGGCAGTCGGTGTCGGAGAAATATCTGGAGAGCATCGTGGTCCTGCTGTCCCGGGCGGGACTGGTAGAGGGCGTCCGCGGCAAGGGCGGCGGCTATCGTCTGACCCGCAGCATCGACCAGTACTCCGTGGGCGAGATCCTGCGGCTGACGGAGGGCTCGCTGGCTCCTGTCACGTGTCTGGAGGGGGCGGAAAATACCTGCCCCCGGGCCGGTCAGTGCCACACCCTGCCCATGTGGGAGAAGCTGGACAGCCTCATCAACGGCTATCTGGACAGCGTATCGCTGGCCGACCTGCTGAAGCAGACCGACGGCAGCAGCCTGTAAGCGCAAAAAAAACAGGACCGTTTCAACGGTCCTGTTTTTTTGCGCTCAGAACACGCCGTAGCCCTGGCCCTGGGTGATGATGTAGGACCAGAGCACCGGTCCCACGGCGCCGGTGGCGCTGTATCCCAGTGAGCGCTGGACGGCACGAACGGCGCGGGCCGTCTCCTGCCCGTACACGCCGTCCATGGTGACGGCAGGGATGGTACTGTCCCGGGCGGCCATCTGGTTCAGCCGCGTCTGGAGCAGCGTCACCTCCGGCCCCGTGTCCCCCAGCACCAGAAAGCGGCCCGGGTACACCTCCCGCGCAAACTCCTGATAGTCGGCGGGCAGGGTGTAGAGCGTCTGCTCATACACGTTCTGCAGGGCGTTCCACGTATTGCGGCCCACCACGCCGTCTACCGTCAGGCCGTAGGCGCTCTGGAAGGCGTAGACCGCGTCCAGCATAGCCTCGTCGAAGGTGTCGGTGATGGGGATGGGCGGCACCTGGGGCAGGAAGTAGCCCAGAAACGCCAGATAGAACCGCACCGTCTCCACGTTCAGCCCCGTGTCGCCCAGTCGCAGTGCCTCCGGATACACCCGCTGTGCCTCCGGGATGGTAAGTCCCTCGCTGGTGATCTCCGACAGGCTCTTGACACCGTTGTAGATCATCTTGATCTTGTACCACGTGGCCTTGCCCACGATGCCGTCCTCCTCCAGATTGAAGATGCGCTGGAAGGTGCGGACGGCGTCCTCCGTCTCCTGATCGAACACGTTGGAAATTTCGGTGATACGGGGGATGGCCGGGTAGTTGCGGCGGATACGCTCCAGCTGCTGCTGGATGGTACGCACGTCCTCTCCCACGGAGCCGCGGGTCAGCGGGCGGCCCGGGTACGACGGGGTGCCATCCCCTACCGGCGCGTTGAACACGATGTTGATATTGTCGCCGAAGTAGCGCTGCAAGATCTCATAGGGCGTCAGGCCCTGCTCCGCCAGGTCCACGCTGCCCCACTGGGACAGGCCCGGGCACTGGGTACGGACACCGTCGCAGAACCGGGCGTACAGCGGCTCCACGTTTCCCTGCCGCACGATGTAGTCGTTGAAGCTGTCGTCCACCAGCCGGTCGATGTTCTCAAAGGTGCTGCGGCCCGGGACGTAGGCCTGATCGTAGCGGGTGGAGCTGGTGATGTCGAAATCGTAGCCGCGGCCGCGGTAATACTCGGTGTAGATGCGGTTCAGCGCCACGGAGATCTGGGCCAGAATATTGGCCCGCAGAGCGTTCTCCGGCCACGTAGGATAGATCTCGCTGCTGGCCACGTTCTTGATGTAGTCGGTAAACGGCACCGTCACGTTCTCCGCCGCCTGATCCGGCGGGCCCAGATGGACGGTGATATGCTCCGGCACCACAGGAAACGGCATGGCTCCTCCCCCCTCTCAGGCCGATTCCAGCGACACCGCCAAAATCGTCTCGATCTGCGGGAACACCGCGACCTGTCGGGCGTCCACCGTGCCGTACTGCGGGTGGCGCACCGATGCCTGATACGCGGTGCCGCTGATCCTCGCCGTCTCCGACGACTGGGACCACCCCGCCGGCAGGGCCGGCAGGCGGATGCCCTCCACGATGCCGGAGCTGTCCGTGACCCCTTCGTAGAACACGGTGCGCTCCGGCCCGAAATACCGGTAGATCTCCACCCGCGCCCCCTCCACAGGGAACAGGCCCCGCCCCGTGGACACCTGCACCCGCAGGGTGCCCCGCTCCGGATGAGCGTCCAGGAACCACTGCTCCGGACCCTTCTGCACGCTGCTGCTCTCCATATCTAAAGCCTCCCTTTCCTTGTCGTCTCCCTTCATGCTATGCTCTTACCGCGCCGCAGGTGCCAAAAAAAGAGAAGGGCTGCGGCACAGCCCTTCTTTTTTTCGTTTATGTGTTCTCAGAACGCCCAGCTGCCGTCGCGGAAGATGGGGACGGTGCGTCCGTCCTCGCACACGGCGTCGATGCTCATGTCGGCAGAGCCGATCATAAAGTCCTCGTGTACCATGGAATCGTTGACGCCCAGGGCGCGGCACTCCTCCAGCGTCTTTTCCTCGAAGCCGCGGATGGTGTCGGCAAAGCCCATGCCCAGCGCCAGATGGCAGGCCGCGTTCTCGTCGAACAGCGTGTTGTAGAACAGCAGGCCGGACTGACAGATGGGGGAGTCGTAGGGCACCAGCGCGCACTCGCCCAGATAGGCGCTGCCTTCGTCCATGGTGATGAGCTTGGTCAGCAGGTCGTTGTTCTTCTCCGCGTGCCACTCCACGGCCTTGCCCTCGTGGAACCGGATCCAGAAGCCGTCGATGAGCTGGCCCTGATAGCTCAGGGGCTTGGTGGCGTAGACGATGCCCTCCGCCTTTCCCCGCATGGGGGAGATGAAGCACTCCTCCGTGGGGATATTGGGGTTAAAGACGATGCCCTGCAGACTCTTTTCGCAGCCGCCGCAGAACCGGGCCTCGGGGATCATACCCACCTGAAAATCGGTGCCGTTGGCGCTCTTGTAGCGCAGCTCCCGGATGTGCAGGCCGTTGAGATAGGCGCAGCGGTCGTGCATATCCTTGTTGTGGGCGTCCCAGTTGGCCACGGGGTCGCCCTCCAGCGCGCGGCTGGTGGACAGGATGGCCTCCCACAGCTTCTCCACCGCCTGAGACTTCCGCAGGTTGGGGAACAGCTTCTTGGCCCACGCCTCGCCGGGTACGGCGGCGATGCACCACTGGTACTTGTTCTCGATCTGGTCGCGGTACTTCTTGATGATGGGGTACTTGCGCTGCTGGCTCTTGGCCATCTTCTCCTGATTGATGCCGTTGAGACCGTCCGGATCCTCGCTGAGCAGGTAGATGCGGCAGGGGATGGTGTCCACATAGTGCTGCCAGCGGGCCTCCTCGTAGTTGTCCAGCTTGGACAGGCTGGTCAGCGTGCGGTAGCGGAAGTGCAGCTTCTGGAGGGGCTGGTAGCTCCAGTCCACCACTACCTTGCTGGCCTTGCACCTGTAACACTCCTCCACCAGCATCTTCACGAACTCCGGCTGATCCAGCTCGGCGGTGATGAACACCTCCTGCCCCGGCTGGATATTGACGCCGCTGCGGGCGATCAGGCGGGCGTATTCCCGCAGGATACTCTTCTTCATGGAAAAACTCCTTTCGTGTCTTTCAGCTGCGTACTATTGTACCATCCTATGCCCGTTTTGAAAAGACATCTCCCGGAAAAATCCGGTATTGTTCCGAAAAACTCTCCAGAAAGAGCAAAAAGGGGCCCGCGGCGACGCCGCGGGCCCTCCCCCGTTTTTCTGTCTATCATGCGCCCACATCCAGCGCCAGCACCTGCTCATAGGCGTCCGCACCGGCGGGCGAGCCGATGGGCAGCACCGCATAGAGATGTCCTGCGGCGTCCGCGTAAGCCGGTACGTCCCTATTGATATTGGCATCGGACAGCGTCCACGTCCGGCGCTCCGCCGCGGCATCGCCAGTCTGTCCGTACAGCGCATCGAACGTATCGGCAGCGGCCTGCCGCACCGCATTCAAAAACGCCGTCTCGTCCACGCCCTGCGCCGTCAGCAGCTCCGATGTGGTGAGCCGGACGCCTCTGGCCGTATCGTAGAGGTACACGCTGTACTGGTTGCTGTCGAAGCTCCAGCCGCAGGATACCACCAGCGACAAAATGTCGCCGCAGCGATAGCTCTCCCACATCACGTACAGGCAGGACAGGCTGACGCCGGAGGCGCGGTCATCCAACGTCTCCTCCACGATGGGGCCGTACTCGTCGGCGATAGCCGCGTTGATGGCGCGGGCATCCGCCGTGTCCGCCAGCAGCTGGGGCACGCGGTAGGTGTAGTGCCCGCTGTTGCCCACGCCGTCGGAATAGTCGAAGGACTCGTTATACAGCAGCCCCACCAGCGGATCGGCGGAAGTACCGTTCTCCGTGCCGTAGAGGCTCTCGGCGGCCAGCCGGATCTGAGACAGGAGCTGCCGGTCCACGCCGGCATACTTGGCCGCCAGCGTGTTCAGATAGTTCTGCACCGTGTTGGGCGCCTGCCGGTACCGCTGGGCCAGCGTGTCCATAGCGCCCTGGGCATACGCGCCGTCCGCGCCCAGATAATAGGCGCACAGATAGCTGAGGGGACACGTCTCCCAGTCCGGCATGTGCTCCGTATCATACACGATGCCGTAATCCGCCGGGTCGATGCTGACGGGGTCGTTGTCGCCCTCTGAGGGCCACGGCGTGATCTCCGATGCCGCAGCGCCCTCCGCGGTGACCTCCGCCAGCAGGGGGCCCAGCTCACCGGCCCAGAATCGCACGGTGAAGCCCTGAGCCGTGGGGATCTGGATACCCAGAGAGAAGGGCTGGCACAGGACGGTATCCTCCCCGTTCTTCTCGATGCGGACATCCTCTGCCACGGCGTTTTTGGGGCCGTCGTCCGTCTGGGCATACAGTGCAAAGTCGTTGAGCAGCGATGCGGTGCCGCCCTCCCCTGTGTACCGGGCCGACGCCGCAGCGGGCAGCGTGACCCGCATCTCGCCGTTGAGCCAGTCATTCTGATACGTCACGTTCACCAGCTCGGCCTTCACGCCGTCGTCGCGGGTCATGGACGCGGGACCGAAGTACATCTGCCGCCCGCCGCCCACAGAGCCGCTGTCCAGCCCGGTCTCCAGCGCCGCGATAAGCTGCCGCAGGCCGTCCACGCTCTGCCGCGCCGCGGCGATGTCGTAGGTGCCGTCGTTGGTGACGCGGCCGGACTCCACGCCGTCCATCTGCCACGCCACCCAGTCCAGATTATCCACAAGGGCCATGGCCAGATAACCGCCGGCCTCCATTTGCAGCGTGATCCCTTCGCCGGCCCCCACCACGTTCTCGTAGCTGGTACCGTAGCACAGCGTCAGGCCGTAGGGCTCCTGCTCCGTGCTGAGCCGGATGGAGAAATCATCCCAGATACCCGTGCCCAGCTGATCCAGCCCGATGGCACTGATGATGCCGCCCACAGCGCTGTTGTCGCCTACGTAGGGCGTCCGCAGAGCGTACAGCGTCTCCGCGTCCCAGTCGCCGTCGGCGGCAGGCTGCTGCCGCTGGGGACTGGTCAGGAAGCACACACCGATGACCGCCGCCGCGATCAGCAGCAGCACCGCCGCCCACAGCGCCGGTTTCCGATAGCTCATGGCGTTCTTCACACGCTCCTTCACCGCCGTCTCGCCGAAGGCCAGGGGGCACACCGCCGCCGGACGCTGCCGCACGGCGCAGGCCACCAGCGCACGGGAGTAGGCCGCCCGTCCCGCGCCGTCCAGCGTCCGCAGTACCCGCTCATCGCAGGCGTTCTCCATGTCGCGGCCCAGCAGGACATACGCCGCCCACAGCACCGGATTGAACCAGTGTACCGTCAGCAGCAGGAACGCCAGCGGCTTCACCACGTGGTCGCCCCGCCGGATGTGGCTCCGCTCGTGGGCCAGCACCTGAGACAGGTCCGCCTCGTCCAGCCCCGCCGGTATATAGATGCGGGGACGGAGCATGCCCAGCACGAAAGGAGTGCCCCACCGGTCGCAGCGGCAGACGTTATCCTCCACTCGCACCGCCGTCCGCACCTGCCGGTAAAGCCGCAGATAGCTGACCAGCATATACGCCAGCATGAATGCCGCACCCGCCAGCCATACCGCCGTCAGCACCTCCACCGTCATAACGGGGCGGGCCGCCTGCACCGGCTCCGCGGACGTGACCGATCCCGCAGGCTGGACGGGTGTCAGGATCTCCCCGCCGCTGGGCAGGATGGCGCCCGCCGTCTCCTGTGTCTGGGGCAGCTGCTCCAGCGCCGCCGTCACGGGGCTCTGCTCCGCCTGCAAGCTGACGCGGCTCTGCAAGGAGACCGGCACGATCAGCCGCACCGCCACCAGCGCCCACAGCATGCACACCGCCCACTTGGGCGCTCGACGCAGCGCCAGCCGCGCCAGCATCACCGCCAGCGCCAGCACGCCGGCCTGCCACGAAAGCTCCACCACTCTCAGAAACAGATCAGTCATGATTTTTCTCCTCAAGATCGGCGATCATCCGCCGCAGCTCGTCTGCCTCCTCCGCCGACAATCCGCGCCCGCCCACGAACGCGTTGAGAAAGCCGGGCAGACTGCCGCTGAAATTCCGCTCCACAAAGGCGCGGCTCTCCGCCCGCTGCACCTGGTCGCGGGACACCAGCGCCGTTACCACGGCGTCCTCCGTCTGCACCACGCCCCGCTCCGTCAGGCGCTTGATGACGGTATAGGTGGTGGATTTTTTCCATCCCAGCTTCTCCGCGCACAGGTGCGCCAGCTCGCTGCTGCGCACCGGCTGATGCGCCCACAGGATCTCGCAGAACCGCAGCTCGCTGTCAAAGATCTTCGGTGTCTCCACCCGCATCTCCTCCTTTCGATAGGTCTACTTAGTTAGACCTCTTGCCGGTAGTCTAACCCATTAGACCCATCTTGTCAAGGGAAATTTGCATCCCGCCCCGATTTATGCTACACTCACCCCGTAAGGAGGTGACGACCATGGACATTCTCTATCAGGACGACCGCATCGTGGTGGCGGTAAAGCCCGTGGGCGTACTGTCCACCGATGAGCCCGGCGGTATGCCGGAGCTGCTCCGCGCCCAGCTGCACACCGACTGCATCCGCACCGTCCACCGGCTGGACGCCCAGGTGTCCGGTGTCATGGTCTTTGCCCGCAGCCGTATGGCGGCGGCCCTGCTGTCCCAGCAGATACGGGAGCGCCGCTTTACCAAGGAGTATCTGGCCGTTCTGTGCGGCACGCCGTCCCAGCCCTCCGGCGTCCTGACGGACCTGCTGGCCCGTGATCCCCAGCGCCGTCTGACCTATGTGGCGGACACCCCCTCTCCCAGCGCGCGGGAGGCCCGCCTGTCCTTCGCCGCCGTGGACAGCTCCGACGGTATGACGCTGGTGCGCGTCCGGCTACACACCGGCCGTACCCACCAGATACGGGTACAGTTCGCCTCCCGCGGTCTGCCTCTGGCAGGTGACCGCAAGTACGGTGCGTCCGACGCGCCGTATCCCATCGCCCTGTGGTCCTGCCGCCTGTCCTTTGTCCACCCCCAGACCGGCGAGCCCGTGACCTTCACCTGCCCGCCGCCGGACACGGCGCCCTGGGACCTGTTCACCCTCCCCGAAATGCTGTAAAGGATCGCAAAAGCCCTCTCCCGCCAGGCGGGAGAGGGCTTTTCTCAGTTGTCCTTTTTCGTGGTATCCGTCTTTTTGGAGGTGTCGGTTTTCGTGGTATCCGTTTTGGCCGTATCCGTCTTGGCGGTGTCGGTCTTGCCCGTCGTATCCGCCGCGGCGTCGTCCTCCGCCGGCGCCACGCCGATGATGCGGTCGGTCAGGCCGGCCTTTTCCGCCTCCTCGCGGGTCATGCGCAGGGGCTCGGCAGAGTCCTCCACCAGCTTGGCCATCACCAGATAGCGGTGGGCGTCATCACCGTTCTTGCACACGGACAGGACCAGCACCTTGTCGCCCCACTTGGGCAGATCGTCGCGGTTGATGTTGACGCTGCCGGCGGAGGGTGCAAAGCCGTTCTTATGGTCGCTGCCGGAATAGCTCTTGTCCGTGGCCGCCTTGTCCAGCGCCGCGAAGAAGTCTGTAAATACCTGCTCATCGGTGAAATCGTGGTAGTACAGGATGTGGGTGGTGTCGTAAGGGATGCCCGCGAAGATTCGGTACGTCATCTTCCGCCCGCTCTGATAGACCTCCACCACCGCCTTGTCGTCAAACTTCAGCGTCTCGGCGTAGCTCTGGAGGCCGCCGAACATGGTGCGGTTGGCCATATTGTGGCCGTAGACCACGGTGACGGGATCGTCCAGCTTCGTATCGTTGTAGGTAGCCTCGGTATACAGCGTACCGGCCTTGTTGTCGTTGCCGTCCAGATCGCGGTACAGATACCAGCCGTCATCCACCGGATGCTGGGCGATGAAGCCGCCCTCGCGGATGGCGCAGCCCGTGGCGTTGGGGATCTTCATATAGGCGTAGGCGTCGGGCCACGCCTTCTGCGCCGTCTCGAAGTCCACCGGCACATCGGCGGCCTCCGGCTGCACCAGCACGATCTCCTGCGCCGGGTCGGTGTCCGGCTTGTTCTTATCTTCCGTATCGTTGTTCTTACCGCAGCCGGCCAGCAGCGTCAGTGCCGCCAGCAGGGCTGCACCTGACAGAATATACCCTTTCTTTCCCATGATGGTCTCCTTTCAGCAGTGCGGATACCATCAGCTGACAAGGGCACGCATGCCTGTCACCTGATGGCAAGAAATGCGGGACAGCGCGCCCGCTGCCCCGCACCTCTGCGCTGGAGGTATCTTACCATATGCCGCCCGCAAATGCAAGACCCATTCGATCGCTCACAGCGACGCTGTCTCATCGTAGCCTTGGAACATCAGGGTAAACTGCCGCTTCTGCATGGGCGTCATCCGGTCCTTGTAGGATGCCAGCAGGGCCTTGGCCTCCGCCAGCTTACCCTGCCTCAGATAGCTGGCCACTGTGCGGTGCAGACTGGCGGCAGCCACGGAGCTCAGTGACTCGCCGCTGCTGCCGGAGCCGCTGCCGGAAGAACCGGAAGCGCCGGAAGGACCGGACGCGCCGCCGTATGGCAGCCCATCGCTGACCTCCGCGCCGGAGGCCGACAGCTTCTGCTCCTGCTGGGCCTTGCTGCGGTAGTGGCCCAGCATGGTCTCATAGAGCTTCCGATCCTCCGCGCTGGCGTTGTCATACTCCTCCTGCGCCAGAGCCAGCCGCTTCTCCCACAGTGACACATCGTCCTGCCAGCGGCCATAGGCGTTCTGCTCCCGCTGATCCAGCAGGTCGTAGCGGGCGCGAAGGTCGTTCCCCTCCTGCTGATAGGCGCTCCGCGCCCGATCCTCGAACTCCGGCAGCAGGGCCATCAGCTCCTGCATGTACCGGCTGTACGCCTGCTGCCCCGCGCCCTGGGCATAGCTGGAGCCGTACCCGCCGGTAAGCGCCGCCGCCTGACACATGGTGTCCTCCATGGCGGCGCGGCCCCGCTGAGTGTACAGCTGCGTATACTGCTGAAAGCCGCCGTCCGCCTCGGGATCGTAGGAAAATGGCGCACGCCCCGTCAGCTCCCCGTACAGCTGCGCCAGCTGCTGCTCGTACAGGGACTCATAGGCCCCGGGCCGCTGGGATGCCACGCTGTCGCGATGGGCCAGCGCCTCCTTTACGCTGTCCGACGGCTTGTAGCCGGCCTCCAGCTCTGCCAGTGCCTTGGCCGTTCTGGCCGTAGGCGCGGCCTTGGGCACGGATGCCTGCGGCTCCTCCGCCGCCGATGCCGACGCGCTCATCAGGCTGCCCCACGTCTCGTCACCGGCGATGCCGTCCCGCTTCAGGGAGTTCTTTTTCTGATAGTCCCGCACCGCCGCGCGGGTCTTTTCGCCGAACACACCGTCCTCGTCCAGCTGATAGCCCTGCTTGTTCAGCTCGCTTTGCAGGCGGCGCACAGACTCGCCCTGCGAGCCATAGCCCACCATGGTATATGTCGATGCCATCGTTCCGTCCTTTCTCCTCAAGTGATCCTGCGCCAGGCATAGATACCCGCCATGCCGCAGTCCACGCGCTCCCATTCCGCCCCCTCCGGCGACGGTTGGGGCTCCGTATCCTCTGCCGTCAGCCGCACGCAGCCCACGGGCCACAGCGCGTCCGCCAGCGCCTGTCCGCCCAGGGTCAGCCCGCCGGACACCTCCACATCGCCGTAAAACACCGCCGGCCACGCGCACTCCAGCGCTTCACCGGTGCTTCTCTTGCCGAAGGCCGCGCCCCTGCCGCCGCTGTGCAGGTGCAGCGTCACCGGCGATACCGGCGGCAGCAGCTGCCGCACCGTCCGGACGCCGCCCGCCGTATCCACGGCGGATACCTCCGCCTCATAGGCCACGTCCGCCGCCAGGCCGCCGCCTACCACTGTCTCCGCGCCGTTGACCAGTGTGGTATAGCCGCTCCAGCTGCCTCCCGCAGGACGCCAGCGCACCCGCACCTGCACGGTGTTCCGCCCCCCTACGGAGGCGCAGGACGCGGTGCCCGTCACCTTCAGGTACGCGCCGTCCTCCGCTGCCGTACCGCCCGCCTTGCACCGGATGACCTCCGCCGCCAGTGTGGGCCGGTGGTAGGCATACACTGTCACCGCCTCGCTTTCCGCCGTCACCGAGCGGCCTCGGCTGTCCGTCACTACTGCGGAGGGGATCAGCGTCCCTGCCGCAGCGATGGGTGCTGTCTTTCCTGACAGTCCCGCCACGGTCTGACCTCCGCAGGTAAAGCGGCACGCCTGCACCGATGCGCCGCCGGCCCCTGCCGCCGTCACCGTGTACTGCACGCGGCTGAGTCCCTGCACGCACACGCCCCAGCCGCTGACCACCGTGTTATCGCTGACCGCCGACACCTGCACCGACGCCGTGGGCGCCATAGACGGCGGCACATAGGCGGTAAACGCCGTCTGCACACTGCCCACCTGCTCTGCGCCGCTGTATACCGCCATGGACATGGTCCCTGTACCCCGCAGGGCGTCCGGGATCTGCTGCGCCAGCTCCTCCGGCACGCGCCAGCGGTACACCGCCCTGCCCGCCGCATGGCTGACCTGCCGGACATCGCCGCTTTCCAGCGTGCCGGACGCCCCGCCGAAGGCGTAGGAGAATCGGAATGTGTACCCGTTCCCCGGCTTCACCACCGTCAGCGTGCCGCTCTGCCCGATGACAGCGTCCCTCGCCGTCAGTTCGAACCCCGCCATACTCACGGTGCGGCTGCTTCTCTGTGCCGCGTTCATCTCTCACCCTCCGATCCAGCGGATTGCCAATCCGTCCCCGTTGTCCTCCATGCGCCAGCCGCCCACATCCGCCGTCTGGCTCCCCACCTTGGCTGTCGCCGCCGGCACCGCGATCCAGTCATCGCCCGCCGCATCCAGCACGTGCAGGCCGTTGAGGGTCTGGGCCTCGCAGCCCTCCACCGTCACGCCGTCTCCGGCGGCGAAGCCCCGTCCGATACCGGCGGCGGATATTTTGGTACACACGTTTTCCACGTCCAGCCACGCGCTGCCGTCGTACCGCTTCATCACCGGCTCGGCATCGGAGGTATCCAGCCACAGAGTGCCCGCCTCCGGCGCATCAGGGGCCGCCGCCCCTGCGGCATAGTTCCCCAGCTCCTCGCCGCCGCTTCTGCACAGCGCCGTCGTCACCTCTCCCGCGGTGACGTTCCGGTTCTCCATGCTGCCGAAGTCCGACAGGTCCTGCGTGTTGATGTACTTTCTGTCCGGCCAGATCAACAGGTACGCCCCCATGTTCACCAGCTGCTTTTCGCCGTCGGACAGCGCCAGCCCCGTCTTTTCTCCGCCTACGTACAGTGCCGTGCCGTCCACCCACACCAGCGCATCGCGGCACGTCAGCCCGTTGGGCTTACTCAGTACCGCAGCCTCGCCTCTGGCCGGACGGGTCTCCAGCGCCGGGTACCCGCCGCTCCACAGATTCTCCATATTCTGAAAGCAGCCCATGGCGCTGCCCGCCCGCCGGTCCAGCCCCAGGAACCGGTCCACCGTCACGCGCCGCTGCGCCGGCGCCGTCAGCTTGGGAAAATACATCCCCCCACCTCCTTAAAACAGGCGCAGTGCCGCCGCGCTCCGCTGAGGCCGCTCCCTGCGGCACCGATAATCCTTGTAGGTCAGAAAGGCGTTGTTCCATTGGGCCGCCGCGTTGTTGTACCGCGCCATCTCGCCGTTGGCGTAGTGGATCTGCGCCTCCACATAGTGGCGGTACAGCTCGTCGTAGGGCGCCTCCGCCGTCAGCGCGTACTCCTCCGTCACCTGCGGCAGCGCCCCTGTGACCTGCTCCGCCTCCCGCAGCACGAAGCCCTCGGCCTGCGCCAGCCACTGCATCTTCTCCTCTCTGCCGTACTGGTTGGGCAGCAGGGCGTCCACCCTGCCCAGCATCTGCCCCGCCGTCATTCTGTCCATGTCAGTTGGCCCGCTCGTCCACATAGCGGCGGGCGGTCTCCGCCATCATGCGGCTGTTCTCCAGCACCTCCGCCACGTAGTCGGGCACCTGTACCTGCACGCCCTTCATGATCTTCCAGCTCCGTCCGTTGACGGACACGATCACGAAGTTCTCCTCATTTTTTCTGCCGCGGGGCAGGAAGATGGACACCATATTTTCCTTCATCACGCCGTTCTCCTTTCATCGTTTCCCTGCGCTGTGGGAGGGGCCTGCCGCCCCTCCCACGCCCTGTCAGTTGGCCTTGTCCTCGCCGGAATAGCTGGAGCCGCACTCCACGCGCACCATGTACTCGTCGTACAGGATAGCGGCGGCGTGGACGCCCTTCCAGCCCACACTGGAGCGCTGGTCCAGGGGGTCTGCGGTGCCGGAGGAGCCGCGGGGCTTCACGATGACCTCCGTGCCCTCGCTGAGATCCACCACGCCGTAGGCGCCCTTGCCCAGGAACAGGCAGCCATACACGGCACAGCCGTCCCTGCCGCCCTCGCCCGGGCAGATGGCGGCCTTGTCGGTGGCGGTGACAGCCTGCTCCAGCACCAGCTTGGCCGCAGTGTTGGACTTCACCTTCACGCGCTGGCCGCCGATGAGCACATAGCGGCCCGCCAGTGCGTCGGCGGCCACAGTGCCGCCGGTAAAGCTCACCTCGGTACTGTTGGCCGCCGCGCCGCTGACCGTCAGGGTGCGTGCGTTCTGCGCCAGATCCTCACCTCGGTAGATCTTGGCCTCGGTGGTCTCCACAAAGCGCACACCGTGGAGCTCGCCGATCTCGCCGGAGAACAGCTCCGTGGCGGCAGCGTACTGGTGGGCGGCGATCCACGCCTCGTCCTGCCGCAGGTCGAAGGCCACGCTGGGATGGATGATGCACACGTACTTGCCGTCGAACGTGGGGGCATTCATCTTCTTCAGCTGGGTGGCGGCCTTGGCCACCAGTTCGCTGGTCATCTTGCACGTCCCGTCCAGCGCGTAGCGGCTCAGCACCTCGGCGGAGGTGCCGTCTGCCTTCTTCTGGGGCGCGTAGATGACCTGATTGCCCTGCTGGATCTCGTTGCGGGTCACGGTGTCCAGCGTCAGGCCCATGTTGCTGCCATGGCGGTCGGTGATCTCCAGCACCACGTCGTCGATAGCCGTCAGGTCCAGCATATCGGACACGGTGGTGTAGTCGCCGTACTGCGCCAGATCCTTGGTGATGTAGCTCACCGAAATACCGCTGCCATCGGGGGTCACGCCCTCGGTCAGCGGCGTCAGCGCCTTGTCGAAAGCGCCGAACTTACGCCACTCCACGGTCTTGCCGCCGCCCACCGGCAGGCCCTTGGTGGCCGCGAACTGGTTGTGTACCAGCTGGGGCTTGGCGTTCTCCAGCAGCTCCATACCGTAGTAGGTCTTCATCTCGGCGCTGAGAGCACCGGTGGTCTGTGTGTTCATCTCCCCTGCAAACAGCTGCAAATTCATCTTCTCCATGCTCGTCCTCCTCATTTTGTTCAGAATCGTATCTTCTCTCCGTCCTGTACCCGTTTCCGGATGTCCGCCAGTTCGCGGCTGGTCAGTCCTCTGGGATCGCTGCGGGTCACGGAGCGGCTATCGCCGCGGTTCTCCGCAGCCCGCCCGCCGCCGGAGGCGATGGAACGCGCCATCTGACTGCGTGCCTGCGCCGCGGCATAGCCCATGGCCGCCTTCAGAAGCTCCTGCCGGTGTACGATCTCATAGGCGGTCCTGCCGTCCACACCTGCCGTCACCAATCGCCCGAACCGGGGTGATGCCATCTCCCGCCGCCAGTCGAAATCGGGATACACCTGCCGGATGCGTCCCTCCTCCGCCTGCAGGCGCAGCACCGCACCGGCCTGGGACTCCCGCCGCGCCTGCACCTCCTGCCGCAGGCGGGCGTTCTCCTGCCGCAGTCCCCGCAGCCGCCCGTCCAGAATTTTCTGCACACGGGCGTCAAACTGCTCCTTGTACTGCCCGCGGATCAGGGCGCTGAACGCCTCCTGCTCCCCGGCGTCGGGAGCCGCCTGACCGCCTGTCTCTCCGCCCGTCTCCTGACCGGCCTCTGCCGCCTCTGCAAACGTCTGCCAGTCCATCCAAAGCTGCTTCATAGCCTCTCCTTCCCGTGGTAGGTCACGACCCTGTTACCTGCACACACGCGGGATACTGCCGTGCCAGCTGCGCAAGCCCGCACCGCACCAGAGCGAAGGCAGCGCCGCAGTCCCCTGCGCCCTCCACCTCCGCAAAACCCCTGCGGATGCAGATCCGCGCCGCCTGTCCCGTCTCCTCCAGGCTGCCCGCCAGCGCGTACACCAGCGCCGACACGGCGGCGCAAACGATGTCCTGCCCCGCCGGAGCATGCCCCGCGTGACCGCATACCGTCACATGTGCCCCGTCGAATACCGCCTGTATCATCGCGGCCTCACGGCCTCACGGGACTGCTTTCTCTGCCGCTCCATGGCGTCCGGCGCGCTGTCCGCCTTCACCGCGCCCACGCCGGGCGCCTCGCCGCCGTTCATCTCCTGCTCCAGCGCCTGCGCAAGACTTGTCCCCTGTTTGGCGTCCAGCAGCTGCACCGCCGTCAGCAGCTGCCGCTGGAGCCACGCCACCTGCCGGGTCCGCTGCTGTCCCTGCCGGATGACCGATGCCAGCTGGTCCTTGTTCTTGAACTCCATCAGCTCCAGACACCGCAGGGCCTGCTCGGCCATATCTGCGCGGAAAAACCCCATCTGGAACAGCTGCAGCGCCAGCTGGTTGTACTCCATGGTCTTGTAGGGTGTCTCGTCCTGCGCCGCGATCTCCAGATCGAACTCCGGTACCCGATAGCCGCCCAGCGCCAGGGCCTTGGGCTGCATACCGCCGTTGTCGAACATACGGAACTCCCGCTCCGCCCCGCGGCCCAGCAGCCGGAACTGCCGGGGTGCGCTGTAAAACTGCCGCACCAGCTCGATGCACAGCGTCATCACCTGCGCGAATGCCTGGTACCCGTCGTCGATCATATTGCGGGACAGCTTGCCGCCCGCCTCCTGCAGGGCCGCGATGGCCGTGGCCGCCGTGACGCCGCCTGCAGTACCGCCGCTCATCACGTCGCGGTTGCCCGCCGTCTCCTTCATCTCCGCCACCTTGTTCTGCAAGACGGCCACATACACGCTGTCCAGCGTGGGCACACGGATAGGCGCGATGGAATCGGCCCCCAGATTGCCGTTGGTGTGGACGAAGGGCTGCGTCCAGTCGGCGTACTCCTCCTCGTTCACCGCCCCGTCGGAGCGGATGAAGAACCGCGGCGTGGCGGCGGCCAGCGTGTTCTTCAGGATAGCCTGGTTCATCAGGTCGATCTGCTTCTGCGCCGGCTTGCACAGGTCCACGTAGCCGTAGCCGCAGGGCGTCCCCTCCTCGGGGAACAGCACGTCGAACACGAAGGGATACTGCCCGTGGTCGTACCATCCCCTCTTTTCGTACTGCGGATCGTTTTCCGAGGCGTACAGCACCGTCTCTCCCACGAACTTGCAGTAGTGCAGCACCTGCCGCCCCTCTGTCACCGTGTGGTAGTACCAGTCCACCACCAGCGACTGGTCGGAGGTATCCACCCGATCATCGTAGAGATAGCGGCTCACCTGGGACGCGCCGCCGCGCCCCAGCTTCCCTTCCAGCTGGGGATAGTCCCGCAGCAGCCGGTGGTTGGGTGTCAGCTCCACGGAGAAGAAATTCTCCGATGCCTGGATATCCTGCACTCCCGGCTCCCAGAACAGATTCAGCACGTCCATGCTGCGGATGTCGATGTCCCCCAGCCCGTGGAGCTTGCCCCCGTCCCAGAACACGCCGTATACGGCGCAGCCGGACTTCAGCTTGTTCCACCACGCCCTGGCATACTCCTTCTTGAACCGGTTATTCTGCAAGATCACCGGCAGGATGCGGGTCAGCTTCTCCGCCTCCTCCCGATCGTCCGGCTCGCGGGGCAGCACCGTAGGCTCGGGATAGCTGTCCATGGCGTCCGCGTGCTTGGACAGGATGCAGTTCACCAGCCACCCGCTGGCGGGGCGGGGATCGTGGGGATTGCCGCCCCGTCCCTCCTTCTCCATCTGCTCCCAGTGCCGCATCTTCCAGAACTGCTCGTTGTCGATGATGCGCTTGTCCAGATTCTCCTTGCCGCGTCGATATTGCCGCAGGATCTCCGCCGCGCGGACCACCTCCTGCGTGCCGATCCTTGGCCGCATGACCTCCTGTTCCATGTCGCACCTTCCTTTCCTTGTTACTGCCTCTGCCCGCCACAGGTCCAACGTTGCACGCTCCGGTGCAGCGCTCCTCAAATTCTTCTCACGCCGCCCCAGCTGCCGAACCGCCCCGACCGCAGGTCCAGCGGATCCTCCGCGATCTCCCGTGCCGCCGCCCGCACCGGCGCGATGGGCCGCGTCATGCAGAAGTACCGGCTCTCGTCGGCCACATGGTCCTCCTGTGTGGTATCCACATCCTCCGGCACCGTCTCGCTGTATAAAAGCTGCGGGATGGTGCGGATAAATGCCCGGCAGTGCTGGAACACGTACAGCATGGGGTATCCCTCGCCGTCGAAGCTCATGCGGTAGTGCATCTGCATCCACCCCGCGATGCGCCGGTTGTCCCCCTTCACGAAGAAGATACGGTGCTTCAGCGCCGTCTCATAGATGCTCTCGCCGCGGCTGGCGTCCCAGATGGCGGGGTCCGCCACGCCCTGTATGCTCCGCCCCCGCAGCAGCGGGTGCTCCTCCTCCACCCTCCGGATCTCTGCGAACTGCCGCTCCGGCGTCCACAGCACGCCCTCGTCCGGCGTGCCGGTGCAGCCGTACAGCTCCGCGATACGGTACACGCACCCATCGTGGTCCACCGCCCACCAGCCGCAGGAAAACGGCCTTGCGTAGCCGAAGTCATAGCTGCGGTAGATGTTCCATTCCCGCGGCACGTCGAAGGGCCGTATCACGTGGGTCCACCGCCTGTCATCGTAGTGGTCGGGGTCATCGGTGAACTCCTGAAACACCTGCCCCGCGAACACGTCCCACCGTCCCTCCAGCCATGCCCGCCTCAGCTTGTAGGGCAGAGCCTCCAGCGTCTTGAGATAGTCCGGCTGCCGCGCCAGCAGCGCCGCGTTGTCCGTGACCCGCGCCGGAATAAAGGCGTAGTCCTCCGGCTGCTCTCCGTCCTCGAACCGCCTGTCGATGAACAGCCGCTTGATGTACCCGTGCCCCGGCCCGCCCGGATTGCACGTATAGTAGATGCGCTTGGGGAAGTCGTTGACCCCTCGGACGCAGGCGGCGATCTGCCGCATCCACTGTTCCTTCAGCTGCGTGGCCTCGTCCAGAAAGATGACGTCGTACTCCGCGCCCTGGTACCGGTCCAGATCGCGGTCGCACCCGCAGTAGCCGAACTGCAATACGCTTCCGTTGCAGAACCGGAACTGCCGTTCCCCCGCCCGATACTCCGCCACATCTGCCAGCTCCTGCCGCAGAAACGCCAGATGGTTGGCCTCCAGCTCCGCCAGACTTCGCCGCACCAGCAGGATACGTATCCCCGCGTACCGCAGCGCCAGCAGCTTGGCCTTGCACCGCACCGCCCAGCTCTTGCCGCCGCCTCTGGCCCCGCCGAAGGCCACATATTTCTTCTCACAGGCCAGAAATTCCCGCTGCCGCGGGTTGGGCGTCCCCAGCGTCATGACCTCCGCCCTCATTGGCTCAGCTCCTCCGCCTCGCCGGACAGCACCACCCGCACCGTGCCTCCGCTCTTTTTCTCCGGCGGCTTCGGGGGCTCCAGCGACTTCCCCAGCCCCACCAGCGCCTGCAAAAGTCCCGCCAGCTCCTTGATCTCCCTGACGTCCGCCTCGCCCATATCCATCCGCTCTGCGGCGGACGCGGCAGCGCGGTTCAGCTGCCGCGCCACATTGGCCAGACATGTCTGTGTCTCCATCCGCTTCGTTCGGCTCCAGCGCCGCTGGCCGTACCAGTCCTCGTCCTGCGCGTGCCGGCTGACGGCCCGCTCCGTCACGCCGTACAGCTTCCCCAGCGCACGGAAGCTGATGCCGCCCGCCTCGTATCTCTCCCGCATCTCCTCCCACGGGATACCCTTCTTCCTGCCTATCTCTCCTCTCCTCCTCTCACCTCGTACACCGCCAGGATCTGGGCGGCGAAATCCGCCAGGCACTTCCGGCACACGTTCTCACCGGCCACGCGGTAGTAGCGATCACCCCGCCGGATCTCCCCGCCGCACAGATCACATTCCGTCCATACGCCGCGCTCCTGCTCTTTGTCTCTGCACATATGTACACCTCCCCTTCACCTCTCCCCCGCCGCGCCCCCCTCCGGTTGCCCTTTTCCGTCCACATCAGGAAATTATTTTTTCTTTTCTCTCAACTCCGCTCCCTCCATCATCCCCCTCTCATCCCGCATTTGTCCCACCGCCGTTCCGGTCATGCACCTCGTAGGGGCTGGGGTCTGTCCCTCTGTTTGCCCTGCCGTGGCCCCGTTCTCGCACCCCGTAGGGGCCGGCGTCCCCGGCAGCCTGTTTTATATTCTCTCACCAAAGGAGTGTTTCGCGCTCCGGCGCGACAGCCTTTTGGCCGCAGCGGCCCGCTAATTTTTCTTTTTTATGCCTCCGGCGGCCATATTTCTTTCAACAGCGAAAGAAATATGGAAAAGAACGCCGCCAAAAACCAACGGTTTTTGGATTTCCCTTTTCCGATTGCAACTGCATCATAAAAAGGTCCCACAACGAATCGCCTGTACTTCTATCCCCGCTGCCGCTCCCACGTGCCGCAGGATAGCGCCGCATCCTACCGCCGCGGAACAATGCTGCGGGCGCTTCTCTACACTGCGATGTACCATGATCTTAAATTTTCCGCGGCCCAGCGGGCCGCACATACACTTGCCGCCGGCGGCGGCAAGTGCGCGATTTGATAATCGCTCAAACGGTAGACCAGCACACCCACCGCGCCGTATGCGGGAGCGGCAGCGATAAGAGGACCGCAAGCGATTCGTTGTGCGGCTATCAGCGCTATTCGGATTTTCGCGTGGTACACGGTCACGTTTCCTGATGCACCCAGCCGCGCAGGAAGTCTTGAAACCTGCGGTTTCAAGCAGCGTTTTTGGTCACTTTTGGGGCTGCGGCCAAAAGTGACCCGCGCTCGGAAGCGCGGAATCACCCTCTCCGCTGCGGGAAGAAATGGGGCCGCCGGAGGCAAAAAAAGAGACGGACGCTTCAAAGCGTCCGTCTCTTTTTTCTTTCTGCTTATGCCACGAAATTCCTGATCTCCACCACAGCTGCTACGATACAGAACAGCCCGAACGCGAAGATGAGCGTGCCGCCCACCTTCTTTTTCTCCTTGAGCTGGAACATGATGGAGCCCACCAGCAGCATGCTGACCGCCAGCAGGATCATACTCAGTCCCGGCACATACAGCACATTCAGCTTTCGCAGCGCCCACAGCAGCATGGCCAGCGCCAGCAGCCCAATGGACACATTTTTCTTCGTATTCATCGACATCTTCTCTACCTCCCTGACGGCCCTGACCGTCCCTCTCAGTGTATCGCATCCGCCGCCGGAGCGCAAGCCCTCTCCCGCAGCAATCTGCCCTTCAGTACCGCCGCCACGGTCTTGGCGTCCGTCAGCGTCCCGTCCATGCACTGCCGCACCGCTTCCTCGAACGGCACCCGCAGCACCTCCAGAAACTCATCCTCATCCGGATGGGTCTCCCCGAACGTCAGGTCCTCCGCCATATAGAGATACAGCGTCTCTCCGTAGCACCCCGGCGACGCGATGAGTGCCCCCAGCTCCGTCCATCGTCCGGCCTCGGCGCCGATCTCCTCCTTCAGCTCCCGCCGCGCCGTGAGGAACGGCTCCTCGCCGGTCTCCCGCTTGCCCGCAGGGATCTCCGTCAGCACCCGCTCAAAGGCGTACCGGTACTGCCGCACCAGCACCACGCGGTCCTCCCCATCGATGGCCAAGATACCCACGCCGCCCGGGTGCTCTACCACCTCGCGGCTGCTCTCCTTCCCGTTGGGCAGGCGCACCGTGTCCTGCCGCACCCGAATGATGCGGCCGCGAAACACCTCCCGACTGTCAATGGTCCTCTCCGTCAGATCCATGCCGTACACTCCTCTCGCCGTTTTTCCGCAGTATACCACACCCCGCGGCAAAAAGCCAGTCCCATGATCCTCTTGCGTCCCGCCGCAGGATGTGCTATACTATACGAATCAGCCCACAGGGAAAGGAGGTCCTCCCATGGAAAAGTCCGGCGTCAAGATCGCCGCCCAGAACCGCAAAGCGTTCCACGACTATTTTGTGGAGGACCGCTACGAGGCCGGTATCGAGCTGTTCGGCACGGAGGTCAAATCCATCCGCGCCGGCACGCTGAACCTGAAGGATTCCTTCTGCGTCGCCAAGGACGGCGAGATCTATGCCTACAGCCTCCACATCTCTCCCTATGAGCAGGGCAACATCTTCAACCGCGACCCCGACCGTCCCAAGCGCCTGTTGCTGCACAAGCGGGAGATCCGCAAGCTCCACGCCCTGCAAAAGCAGGATGGTTACGCCCTGATCCCCCTGTCCGTCTACTTCAAAAACTCCCGCGTGAAGGTGGAGCTGGGCCTGTGTAAGGGTAAGAAAACCTACGATAAGCGGGATGCCGTGGCCAAGCGGGATGCCAAACGGGAGATGGACCGCGCCATGCGGGAAAAGAACCGCGGCTGATACCACCTTATATTTTGCAGAAACGAGGACACTGTTATGGCCAATCCTATCGTCACCATCGAGATGCAGGACGGCGGCATCATCACCTGCGAGCTGTATTCCGACATCGCACCCCAGAGCGTGTATAACTTCATCTCTCTGGCCAACGCCGGCTTCTACAACGGTCTGATCTTCCACCGCGTCATCCCCGGCTTCATGATCCAGGGCGGCTGCCCCGACGGCACCGGCATGGGCGGCCCCGGCTACTGCATCAAGGGTGAGTTCGCCGCCAACGGCGTCAGCAACGACCTTCGCCACACCCGCGGCGTCCTCAGCATGGCCCGCGCACAGGCCATGGACTCTGCCGGCAGCCAGTTCTTCATCATGCACAAGGACGCCCCCCATCTGGATGGGCAGTACGCCGCCTTCGGCTGCGTCATGGACGGCATGGACGTGGTGGACCGCATCGCCAATCAGCCCCGCAACATGATGACCAATAAGCCCAAAAAGGACCAGATCATCGCCAAAGTCACCGTGGACACCCACGGCGAGACGTATCCGGAGCCGGAGAAGCTGGCGGACCCCTTCCACAGATAATTTTCGCATTTCACAGCATTTATCAATTTTTTCACAGCGTTTGCACCGGCGGGGAGCATCCCCTCCCCGCCGTCCCATACGGGGCTGTACCGGTTTCGACGGGGGTGTGGAGGCTGGATAAGCGGGCGGCGGCGCCTGACCGCCATAAAACGGGCAATTTAAAATTAACTGACAACACTAACACTGTTGCCGTCGCTGCTTAAGCAGTGACCGTCTGAACCAGAGAGGCCACCGGCTGGGGAAGGCGTCGTTAAGGTGGCGTCCGTGAGGCGGGTAAGAGTTGCCCCGCCCATGCATCATGACTCTACTGAACTGCAAAGTCTGTCCGGTGTCTTTGCAGGGAGGGAATGCTGAAACCTGACTGCGCCCGGAGAAAGTCCTGTCAAAGTGCTTTCGGACAGGGGTTCGACTCCCCTCAGCTCCACCAGAAAGGTATCGGACGAACGCCTATTTCTTCAGCGGCGGCTTCGCCGTGAAGTGTTCGCTCTGATCCACAACAGAAAAGCGCCGTCTTGGGAGTGATCCCGAGACGGCGCTTTTTGCTGCATATCATTCTGTTGGACATACTCCTGGTGTTCCGGCGGGATATGCGCCCGGATCGCGCTGTACTGGCTGAATCGTCCGTGCAGCCGGGAAAGGGAACAGATCCGGTTTCCACCGCGGAAGGCCTCCACAGCGGCTCTGGCGAGCCGGACATCTGCCTTCTGCCTGATGTATTCAAAGGGAACGGAGTAGTTTATGCGCTCCACAAATCATACGCCCAGCGAATCGTTGTGGCCGGATAGATATTGCAGCCGCCGAAATGCCGCCCGGAATGTATGAGTCCCCCGCTCAGGTAAACAGCGGCAGGATTTTCCGGATAAGCTCCACGCAGCCATCCTCGCCCAGCCGCTCGGAGTCCAGCGACAGATCGTACCCCGCGGCGTCCCGCCATTCCTCACCGGTATAGACCTTTTCCGCGGCGGAAAGCATCTCCTTCCAGCCGATGCGCTCATCCGCCGCGCCGAAAAGGCGCTCATGGATGCCGCTGACCTCCGATGCCTTGCGCAGCAGATCCCGGTCATAATACGGGATATTCAGCTGTTGGGACAGCTTGCGGGTAATGTCGTGGCCGCCGCTGCCGGTCTCTCGGGCAACCGTAATGACAAAATGCTCCATAAATACTCCTCCTCACGCACCCAGATAGGCCTTGCGGACCCGGTCGTCCTCCGCCAGCTGGCGGCGGCGCTCCTTCAGTCGGGGAAAATGGCCGTAGACCCGCTCCATGTTCTCCGCCACAAGTCTGGCGTCCGAAATGGTATAGGCGCCCATTTTCAGGTTTTCCTCCACCGTCATCTGGGTGAACACATGGCGGCCCTCCGGCACATGGGCCAGTCCCATCCAGATAATGGAGTTGGCGGGTACGGACTGAAGGTCCGTGCCGTCCAGCGTGATGGAGCCGGAGGCGGAACGCAGCGGCCCGGAGATGGCATGCAGCGTGGTGGTCTTGCCCGCGCCGTTGGCGCCGATGAGGCCCACCAGCTCGCCGGAATAGATGGAGAGGTTAAAATCCTGCACAGCGTGCAGCCCTCCGAAGGAAATGCCCAGATGCATGGTCTCCAGCACCGGCTTTTTTGTTGTTTCAGACATGGCGCTTGGCCTCCTCCGCTCCGGACCTCCTCGCCCAGCGGTAAAACAGCCAGAAAATACGGGACACGCCCTGCGTATCCCGTATTTTCTGGCTGTTATTCATTCTCCCCCGCACGCTGCCAGCGCCAGGCGTCGCGGCACATATCCTCAAGCGACCGCCGCGCCCGCCAGTGCAGCACCTGCGCCGCCTTCTCCGTTCCGGCGTAGCACACCGCCGCATCGCCGGCCCGCCGCCCCGCCATCACGTAAGGCACCGTCACGCCGGTGGCCTGTTGGAAGGCGTTGATGAGCTCCAGCACGCTGGTGCCGCGGCCGGTGCCCAGATTGAACACCTCCGCACCGGTGTGCTCCTGCGCGTAGGCCAGCGCCGCCGCGTGCCCCTCCGCCAGATCCATCACGTGGACATAGTCCCGGATGCAGGTACCGTCCGGCGTGGGATAGTCGCTGCCGAACACGCTGAGCTTTTCCCGTATCCCCGCCGCCACCTGAGTGACATAGGGCATCAGGTTATTGGGCACGCCGTTGGGCCGCTCCCCGATGCGCCCGCTCTCATGAGCGCCGATGGGGTTGAAGTACCGCAGCAGCACCACCGACAGCTCCGGCTCCGCCGCAGCCGCGTCCCGCAGGATCTCCTCAATAAAATACTTCGTCCTTCCGTAGGGATTGGTACACTGCCCCACCGGCATGTCCTCCGTCAGCGGCGAGGGGCTCTCCCCGCCGTACACGGTGGCGGAGGAGCTGAACACCAGCCTCCTGCACCCGAACTCCGCCATGACCTCCAGCAGTGTCAGCGTGGTGTCCAGATTGTTGCGGTAGTACTTCACCGGCTTGCGCACCGACTCCCCCACCGCCTTGAAGCCCGCGAAATGGATGACCGCGTCAATGCTGTGGGCCGCGAACACGGCCCGCATGGCCTCCCGATCCGCCGCGTCCACGCGGCACACCGCCATTTTCCGTCCCGTGATCTCTTCCAGCCGCCGCGGCACGTCCGGACTGCTGTTGGAGAAATCATCCGCGATCACCACGTCGTACCCCGCAGCGGCGCAGGCCGCCGCCGTGTGCGACCCGATGTAACCGGCCCCGCCGGTCAGCAGTATCGCCATCGCATACATCCCCCTTTCTTCGATATTCCCATGATACCGTGGTCCATCTCCCCTGTCAAGAAATGCCTTTGGGCGCAAACGGTAAATTGTTACTTTTTTTCACTTGCAAAAGTGAAAAATTATAGTATCATTATGACACGCGCCGCACTCTGCTGGACGGAGGCGGCAGCAGGAGGTAACATAATGAATCAAGAAACGAAGCGCACGAAACTTTCCGTGCACGATCTGGTACAGCTGTCTGTACTGATCGCCATCATGCTGCTGTTGGAGCTGACGGGCCTGGGTATGATCAAGACCGCGGGCCTGGAGATCACCATCATGCTGGTACCGGTCATTGTGGGAGCCATCGTCATGGGTCCCGCCGCCGGTGCCCTGCTGGGCGGTGTATTCGGCCTCATCAGCTTCTGGGAATGCTTTGGCAAGAGCGCCTTTGGCGTGGTGCTGATGGGCATCAACCCTTTTCTCACCTTCCTTGTCTGCGTACCCACCCGCATCCTGGCGGGCTGGATCTGCGGTCTGGTGTTTCAGGCGCTGCGCAAGGTGGATAAGACCCGCCTGTTGTCCTTCGGCGCCGCCGGCCTGTCCGGTGCGCTGTGCAACACGCTGTTCTTCATGACCACCCTGTGCCTGTGCTTCTACAACACCGACTTCATTCAGGGCTTTGTGCAGGCTATGGGCAGCGCCAACGCCTTCCTGTTCGTCATCGCCTTTGTGGGTGTCAACGGTCTGGTGGAGGCCATCGTGTGCTTCTTTACCGGCGCCGTCATCGCCAAGGCTGTGGTGTTCAGCAGCGGCAAGCTGGCTGCCCGCCGCACCGCTGTACAGAACGGAAAGTGAGGTAGAGCACTATGATCCTCGCGCTGGATATTGGCAACACCCATATCGTCCTGGGCTGCATGGAGGGCCGGCGCATCCGCTATCTGTGCCGCATGGCCACCAACCGGCTCACCACCGGCGCGGAATACGCCGTCACCATCAGCCGCCTGCTGGAGTTCGGCCATATCGCGCCTGACGCCTTTGACGGCGCCATTATCTCCTCTGTGGTCCCCCAGGTCACCCGCTCCCTGTCGGAAGCCGTGAAAATGCTGACCGGTGTGGAGCCCATGGTGGTAGGTCCCGGCATCCGCTCCGACCTGACGGTCCGTCTGGACGACCCCGCCACGCTGGCCAGCGACCTGCTGGTGGCCGCCGTGGGCGCGCTGGACGTGTATGAGCCGCCCCTGATCCTCATCGACATGGGCACCGCCACCACCGTCACCGTACTGGATGGCGAGGGTGCGTTCCGCGGCGGGGCCATCATCCCCGGCGTGCAGCTGTCCCTGTCGGCGCTGGCGTCCCACACGTCGCTGCTGCCCGCCATCTCGCTGGATGCCCCGCCCAACGCCATCGGCACCAACACCGTGGACTGCATGAAAAGCGGCAGCATTCTGGGCGCGGCCCTGCTGCTGGACGGCATGATCGACCGCATGGAGACCGAGCTGGGCCAAAAGGCCACGGTGGTGGCCACCGGCGGTCTGGCCCGCTGCATTGTTCCCATCTGCACCCACGAGATCCTGCTCAACGAGGATCTTCTGCTCTACGGCCTTGCCGTGCTGTACGAAAAGAACCGCTGACAAAAAAAGAGGTCCCGCGTCCGTAGACGCGGGATTTCTTTTTTTGCTACTCACCCAGCAGCTTGCCCCAGGTATCGCGGCCTACGATGCCGTCCGCCGCCAGACCAGCAGCCCGCTGGAACCGTTTCACCGCCCCGGCGGTACCGCCGCCAAAGATACCGTCCACCGCGCCGCTGTCGCAGCCGTAGCCGTTGAGCAGGGCCTGTACGGCCCTGACGTGGCCGCCGGTGCTGCCTCTGCGCAGCACCGGCAGCAAAGACGCCGCACCGCTCTTCCTGTCCGACGCCGCTGCCGCCGGAACTGACGGAGCCGATGGTTCCGCCTCCCTGCCGTAGGCGATGGCGTCAAACGGGAAATGGGTCCCCGGACACCCCGTGGCGTTGACATCGCTGTGCCGCTGCACCGTAGTGACGCCGTACTTCTTCTTGAGATACGCCACCAGCTCCGTACCGGCCCTGCGCTGCACCGCCGGCATCTCCTCCTTGTCGAAGCTGCCCTCGAAGCACACGCCGATGCTGTCAGAATTGCTGCCTCCGGCGTGAGCGCCCACGGTGTCCTCCGGTCTGCCGCGGTACACCGTGCCGTCCTTCCGCACGAAGAAATGGTAGCCGATGCCGGACCAACCGTTGGCCAGATGCCATGCGTGGATCTGGTCGGCACTGCACGTCACCGCCGCCGCATGGTGCAGGATGATACGCCTGGTGACGCCGCGCTTGGCCAGCGTTCCGCTCCAGCGGTAGGTCTTTTCGATGATCTTCATACGCTCTCGTCCTCGCAGCTCTGACACTCCCGCTTATACTGCGCCGTGCTGATGCCCAGCAGAGCGCCCAGAAACGTAGTGACCACGGCCACGGTGCCCACCACCTGCTCGGCGTACAGCCAGCCCCAGATGCCGCTGAGTCCCCAGTACAGGGCGCTCAGCGCCGGCAGCACGATGGTCACGATCCATTTCAGGGTATCATATACCTTGTCGCTCAGTTTCATATTTCTTTCCTTTCCGGCCCTCCGGCCTGTTACATCTTATGTACCGGCAGCTTGTCAACTTCCAGCATTACCCGTCTGGCGCTGCCGTTTCCCCCCATTTTTTCGTAGGGCTCGTACAGGTATACCCGCAGGTTCTCATATTCGTCCTGGGTGATGTACCCCCGCTCCACGTAGGCCATGCCCAGATGGACGATGCGGTCGTGGGCCAGACCCACCAGCATCTTCCGCTCCGCATCGTCCTTGTCTGCCCGCCTGCCTACCAGTGCCCACAGGCCGGAGGACGCCAGTGCCGAGCCCAGCACCGCCGCCGTCAGCTGCATCCATGGTTCCACTTCACCTCACCCCTTCATATGCCCATGCTGTTGGCATAGTACGTCACGCCATCGATGCTCAGCGTGCTCTGCACCGGCTCCCCGCTCATGACGGGGCGGCAGTCCGCCGCCTTGCCGGGCCGCGCCGCCGCCGTGGTGTACAGCTGCAAGTACCGCTGGCACTTCCACAGCATCTCCGCCCAGTCCGGTATCTCGTTCACCGCCCAGCTGCCGTCCGGCTCCTGATGGGCCAGCGTGGATACGCCGCCCAGCTCCAGCTTCACTGCTCTCAGGTCGATACGTCCGTCGTCCGGCACGCCGAAGCCCACCGCGCCGATGTCCTTGCTGCTCACCGTCAGTACGTTCAGCGTATTGGCTTTCAGCGTCATGCCGATGCCCGGGTCCGTCCCCGCCGCCGTCATGACATAGGCGCTGCACGCGCCCATCACCGGCCCCGTCAGCACAGACAGCGTTGCCACCTCCGTCACCGGCCACTCCAGCTTCTGCTGGTAGTACACGCGGGTGCCGGTGCCGGACTCCTCCAGCTTCAGCACTCCGTTTCCCACTGTGGCGTAGCACTGTGCTGACCGCGCCTGCCACCGGTCCACGGTGAGTCCTGTACCGCTGTACACCGTCTTGCCCCGCTGATTCACCGGCGCACCGAAATACCAGTTGTCCAGCAGATTCCGGTTCCACGGCCTCGCCTTGGCGGAGATGGCGCTGCCGCTGATGGCGATGCCCTCCCCCGCCGTGTAGGCAGGCCCCGCCGGCCCCTGGAGTCCCTGCACGCCCTGAGGCCCCTGCTCTCCCTGCGGGCCCGCAGGGCCTACATCGCCCTTGTCGCCTTTGTCGCCCTTGTCGCCCTTGGGACCGCCGCTCCCCACCGGCAGCCGGCTGGTCTGATAGCCGCCGCTCTCCTCGTTCCACAGCAGCCAGTAGCCCTCCGCCCCCGCCTTGGGCGGATGGTCCATCATCCGCTGCAGCCGCTGCTCCAGCTCCGTAAACTTGGCGGGGATCTCCGGCCACGCCGTGTCCCCCGACAGGCTCCGGGGGATGAACACCCGCACCACGGTGCTGTGCCGCTGCACCGCGCCGTCAGCCCTGGCCGTGGCCCGCAGCTGTATGGCGTACTCCCCACTCTGGGGCAGGTCCTCCCGCTGCAGCAGCACCTGTCCGCCGCCGCTGACCTGCTCCAGCGTCAGGATGTTCAGCCCGCCCTCCGGCGCCTCCATCAGCACCTCCCAGTCATACCCCTCCGGCAGCTCGCCCCGGATCTCCAGCGGGACGCTGCCGCTGTCGAACTGCATGGCCACCGGCGCGCCGTCCCACGTGAGATGCCATTCCTTAAATTGGATCATGTCGCTTCCCTCCTATCGTTGGTTTCGCCTCTGCACGCCCCGCGGCCCTTTGCCGCACGCCGGCATGCAACGCGCCTCGGAACCTTTTTCCCGCCATGCGCCTGCATCACGGCGCTTCCATGCGGTTTTTTGTATCCTCCCCGTTCTTTTTGTACTTTTTCAATAAATTTTTCCGCTTTTGTTGCTTTTCCCAAAAATTATGGTATACTATCAGTGTTTGCTTACATAACAACTTTTTCCCTGTGCTGATACCACATCTTCCGCCGCCCTGTGCGGTATGAAGTTACCGTACTCTGGACAAACTGTGAGCAGAGCTTATTGACCATCTGAAAAGAGGGAACTGCCTTGAACAAATACATGATCCATGGCGGCCGTCCGCTGTTTGGCGAAGTGACCATCAGCGGTGCAAAGAACGCCGCCGTCGCCATTATTCCCGCCGCCCTGCTGGTGGACGGCACCTGCCGCATTGAGAACATCCCCCAGATCAGCGACGTGACCCTGTTTTTCTCCATTCTGGAGGAGCTGGGCGCCCGCATCCGCGTTCTGAACCGCCACGCGGTGGAGATCGACTGTCACGCCATCCACAGCACCCGCCCGTCCTATGATCTGGCCCGCCGTATCCGCGCCAGCTATTACCTGCTGGGCGCTTTGCTGGGCCGCTTCGGTCAGGCCACCGTGGCCATGCCCGGCGGCTGCAACTTCGGCGTCCGCCCCATCGACCAGCATATCAAGGGCTTCACCACCATGGGCGCCGAGGTGTCCGTGGAAGGCGGCTTTATCCACACCGCCGCCAAAAACGGCCGTCTCGTGGGCGCGCCGGTGTATCTGGATGTCGTCTCCGTGGGTGCCACCATGAACATCATGATGGCCGCCGCTCTGGCTGAGGGTACCACCACCATTGAAAACGCCGCCAAGGAGCCGCACATCGTGGATCTGGCCAACTTCCTGAACTCCATGGGCGCGGACATCAAGGGCGCGGGCACCGACTCCATCAAGATCCGCGGCGTGAAGAAGCTCACCGGCGGCACCTACTGCATCATTCCCGACCAGATCGAGGCCGGCACCTATATGGCCGCGGTGGCCGCCGCCGGCGGCCAGCTGCTGCTGAAGAACATCATCCCCAAGCACATGGACTGCATCAGCGCCAAGCTCATGGAGATGGGCGTGGCCGTGGAGGAAAATGACGATACGCTGCTGGTCCGCCGCAGTGAGCCGCTGCAGAAGGCCAACGTCAAGACCCTGCCCTACCCCGGCTTCCCCACGGATATGCAGCCGCAGATCGCCGCCGTGCTGTCTCTGGCCCAGGGCACCAGCCTTGTCACCGAGGGCGTCTATGGCGCCAACCGCTTCAAGTACGTGGACGAGCTGAAACGTCTGGGCGCCCACATTCAGGTGGACGGCAAGGTGGCTGTCATCGAGGGCGTTGACCAACTGGTGGGCGCTCCCATTCAGGCCTGCGACCTGCGGGCCGGCGCGGCGCTGGTCATCGCCGGTCTGGCCGCCAAGGGCACCACCGAGCTGAGCTGTGTCCAGTATATCGAGCGCGGCTATGAGGATCTGGTAGGCAAGCTCCGTGCCGTAGGCGCGGACATCACCATGGTGGACGTGCCCGAGGAGAGCGAGGCCGAATCCCACATCAGCTGACAGGAGCCAGGACAGCGTTTGCTGCGAGAGGCCGCAGCCTTTGCGGCCTGCTGCGGCAGACGCTGTTATTTTTCCGGAAAGGTACATACCGCTTTGATCACCCTACATACACTGGCCAGCGGCTCCGAGGGCAACAGCCTGCTGGTCTCCGCCGATGGCACCCACCTGCTGGTGGATGCCGGCATCTCCGCCCGCCGCATCAAGCAGTCTCTGGCCCTGCTGGGCCTGACGCCGGACGACCTGTCCGCCATTCTCATCAGCCACGAGCACACGGACCACACGGCGGGCCTTGCCACCCTCCTGAAGCACCACCCCATCCCGCTGTACGCCACCGGCGGCACGGCCTTCTACCTCCGTCCCCGTCTGCCCCAGCTGGACAGCTGCCTGCGTCCCGTATTCCCTGGCAGCAGCTTTCCCGTGGGCTCTGCACAGGTGACGGTATTTGCCACCAGCCACGACGCGGGGGAAAGCGTGGACTACCGCGTGGACTGCGGCGACACCGCCGTGGGCATCCTCACCGACACCGGCTTTGTGCCGGAACCGGCGGCCGCCGCCCTCACCGGCGTGGATCTGCTGGTGCTGGAGAGCAACCACGATGTGGAGTGGCTTCGCTCCGGCCCTTACCCCTACTCCCTGAAACAGCGCATTTTGGGCCAACGCGGCCACCTGTCCAACGAGGACGCCGCCGCCTTTGCCCGCCGCATGGCGGAGTGCGGCACCCGCTGCATCGTCCTGGCCCATCTGAGCCGCGAGAACAACACGCCCCAGCGGGCGCTGGCCGTCATGGAAACGGCCCTGTCCGGTCTGGATGTGACCGTAGAGGTGGCCCCTCGCGGCGAGCTGAGCGCCTGCTACGGAGCGGAGGTGGCACTGTGCAGAAAGTGACCGTCCTCTGCGTCGGCAAGCTGAAGGAAAAGTTCTATCTGGAGGCTGCCGCCGAGTACGCCAAGCGTCTCCAGCGGCTGTGCCGTCTGGAGGTCATTGAGCTGCCGGAGAGCCGTCTGCCCGACGAGCCCTCCCCCGCCGAGATCCGCCGTGCTTTGCAGACGGAGGCCGCCGCCATCCGCGAAAAGCTGCCCAAGGGCGGCGCGCTGGTGGCCCTGTGCATCGAGGGCAAGCCCTGCTCCAGTGAGGAGCTGAGCCGCCGCCTGACGGAGCTGGGGGTGCAGGGCAAGACCCAGATCACCTTTCTCATCGGCGGCAGCGTGGGACTGGACGAGAGCCTGAAGCAGCAGGCCGACTGGCGGCTGAGCATGTCGCCCATGACGTTCCCCCATCACATGGCCCGCATCATGCTGCTGGAGCAGATCTACCGTGCCTACCAGATCGCCGGCGGCGCAAAATACCACAAATAGGAGGTCTCACCCATGGAAAACTGGAGCTTTACCGGCCGTCCCGATGTGCCCGCGTGGCCCAAGGACGAGTCCGGCCGCGACGAAAAGGCCGCGCTGCTGAGGCAGACCTTTGACTCCCCCGCCGACGCCGACACCGTCATCTCCCTGCTGTCGGCCTACGGCGTCCCCTGCTTCAAATACTACGACCGCGAGGGCGGCGCCGGTAAGGTCATCAACGGCTTCTCCGGCTTCGGCGTCAGCCTGTATGTCCCCTCCTCCCGTCTGGAGGAGGCCCGGGACATTCTGAATGCCACCCCCGTGGAAAGTGACGAGTAAGTGCATAAAAATCCGGAAAGGAGTACCGATATGAACTACAAACAGGAATACGAGCGCTGGCTCCGCAGCGACGCCCTCTCCCCCGCCGAGCGTGCGGAGTTGGAGAGCATCGCCGGCGACGAAAAGGAGATCGAAAACCGCTTCTACGGTCCGTTGGAGTTCGGCACCGCCGGTCTGCGGGGCACCATGAAGGTGGGCCTGCACCAGATGAACATCCACGTCATCCGCTGGGCCACTCAGGGCTTCGCCAACGTCATCGCCGCCGAGGGTGAGGCCGCCAAAAAGAAGGGCGTGGCCATCTGCATGGACTGCCGCAACAACAATATGCTGTTCTCCCACGCCGCCGCCGAGGTCTGTGCCGGCAACGGCATCCACGTCCGCATTTTCGAGTCCCTGCGGCCCACGCCGGAGCTGAGCTTCGCCGTCCGCTACTACGGCTGTCAGGCGGGCATCAACGTCACCGCCAGCCACAACCCCAAGGAGTACAACGGTTATAAGGTCTACTGGTCCGACGGCGCCCAGCTGCCGCCCCAGCACGCCGACGCCATCGCCGCCCAGCTGGAAAAGATCGACATCTTCACCGGCGTGAAGCGCATGGACTTCGAGGAGGCGGTACAGGCCGGTCTCATCGAGATCATGGGCGAGGAGACGGACCGCGCCTTTATGAAAGAGGTCATGGCCATGGTCAACGACCGCGAGTCCATGTCCAAGGTAGCCGACACCTTCAAGGTGGTCTACACCCCGTTCCACGGCTGCGGCTGGAAGCTGGTGCCGGAAGCCCTGCGGGGTCTGGGCGTCAAGCACCTGTACTGCGTGGAGCAGCAGATGGTGCTGGACGGCAACTTCCCCACCGTGGCCTCCCCCAATCCCGAGAATCCCGAGGGCTTTTATCTGGCCATCGAACTGGCGGACAAGGTCGGCGCCGACTTCATTCTGGGCACCGATCCCGACAGTGACCGCGTGGGCATCATGGTCCGCGACCATACCGGAAAGTTCGTGGCCGTCACCGGCAACCAGACCGGCGTGCTGCTGCTGGATTACCTGATCGGTGCGCTTCGCCGCGCCGGGAAAATGCCGGAAAAGCCGGTGTTTCTGAAGTCTATCGTCACCACCAACATGGCCCGTACCGTGGCCGAGGCCAACGGCGTTACCTGCTGCGACACCTTCACCGGCTTTAAGTTTATGGCCGAGAAAAAGGCGGAGCTGGAGTCCTCCGGTCAGGGTGAGGTCATTCTGTCCTACGAGGAGAGCTACGGCTATATGATGGGCGACTACGTCCGCGACAAGGACGCCGTCACCGCGTCTCTCATCATCACCGAGATGGCGGGCTGGTACGCCGCCCAGGGCATGACCCTCTACGATGCGCTGCAGGCCCTGTACGTCAAGTACGGCTGGTACGGTGAAAAGACCCACAATCTGGTGATGCCCGGTGTGGACGGGCTGGAGAAGATGGCCGCACTGATGAAGCATCTGCGCCAGACGCCTCCCGCTGACATCGCCGGGGTGGCCGTCACCGTCCGCAAGGACTATGCCGACGGAACCGCAACCGATTGCGCCACAGGGGTTTCCAGCCCCATGGAGCTTCAAGGAAGCAACGTGCTGCGCTATGAGCTGGCCGATGGCACCACCATTCTGGTGCGCCCCTCCGGCACAGAGCCCAAGATCAAGATCTACATCCTCACCCGCGGCAAGGACGCAGCGGAGCGGGACGCCAACCTCGTCAAATACTCCGCATGGGTGGAGACCCTGGTCAGGTAACAGCGGCGTGCCCCTTTTGACCCCCGATTTTCGTAAAAAAGAACTGCATGATGAAGAAAAAAAGAGACTGGGAACTTTCCCAGTCTCTTTTCTGCGTTTTTTTGCCGAAACGGTCATCTCCAGATCTCGCTGTAGAAGTAAACGGCCAGCATACCCGGGCCCACATGTGCGCCGGTGACAGGTTCATGACACACGGTGAGGATCTCTCCGGTGCAGCCCACCTGCCGCAGCTTGGTAGCCACCACCAGCGCGTCCGCCGGAGAACCGGCGTGGGAGATGCCCACGGGGGCACTGCGGTCCTCCACCATCTGGTCGTACAGCTTCACCAGCTCCTCGATGCCGGCCTTCTTGCCGCGGACCTTGGAGAGCATCACGATCTTGCCCTCCTCGTCTCCCTCGAGGATGGGTTTGATCTGCAGCAGCGTACCGGCCAGCGCCGCACCGCCGGAGATGCGGCCGCCCTTGCGCAGGAACTTCAGCTCGTCCACCATAAAGTGCTGGCGCATCTTGCCGCACAGCTCCTCACAGCGGACCTCGATCTCCTCGATGACGCGGCCCTCCGCCGCCAGCTTGGCAGCCGCCAGCACGATGAGACCTTCGCCCAGGGACGCGCCCCGGCTGTTCAGCACGCGGATCTTCCGGTCCGGATACTCCTCGGCCAGTTCCTTGGCCACCAGCCCCACGCCCCAGCAGGTACCGCTGACGCCGCTGGAGAGGCCGATGTACAGCACATCGTCGCCGTTTTTCAGATGCGGCTCCATTTCCCGCCGGGCGGCGTCCGGTGTAACCATGGAGGTCTGCACCACGGCGCCGTGCCGCATGGCCTCGTAAAAGCTGCGGCCATCGAACTCCGCGCTGATATCCGCCGGCTGACCGTCTATGGTGTAGGTCAGGCAAAGCTCACCGATGCCGTACTGCTCCAGCAGGTGCTTGGGCAGGTTTGCCGCGTTGTCGGTCATAATACGTACCATAACAGTGTTCTCCTTTTTGCTTTCGCATACTATGCCAGCTGCGGCACGACCCACTGGGCCAGCGTGTCAAACAGCTGCCGGTATCCCGGCATGGTCAGGTGGATGCCATCCGCCGAAATGAGCTCCGACAGATCCCGCTGCGGCAGGAAACGGCGGCGCACGTCGATCAGCGGCAGACCCTCGCGCATGGCGAAGGAGGCCACTGTGTCGGAATACAGCTCCTGATACCGGTAGATGCAGCCCACATCGCCCAGCCAGCGCATGATACTGTCTCGGCTGAGACCTCCCCTACAAATATAGTCCAAATAACGAGCGCCGTCAATAGGCGGAAGTGTCATCAGCACCGGCTGCACCCCCACGCGGGCCAATTCTGTTACCGTCTGCTTCAATTTGGACAGAAATTCCGGCAGCTCCGTGCGGGGCCTGTGGTCCCCCTCGGGGTCGGCGGCGATGCCGGCCCAGTCGAAATCACTGTCGTTGCCGCCGTAGGCCACCAGCGCCCAGCGGGCGTCCATACCACGGGCCACGTCGTGCTCCACCAGTGAGAGTCCCTTGCTGATGGTGGAGCCCATCTTGGCGCGGTTCACCACCTCCAGCCGCTCCGTGGGGTACTGGGCCATGACCTCCGAAAGATGAAAATGATAGCGCATGGCGGCGTCCGGCACCGTGGCCTTCAGCAGCGAATCTCCATAAATATAGGCACGCTCCATGATCTGCCCTCCTTGACGTCTTTTTACATAATATAGCATATTAGATTTCCTGCGTCAAGGTATCCGTTACACGTTTTTCTTGTCAGCTGCGGCATTTTGTGATATAGTGTATTACGTTCACTGACAAGGAGGCGTCTTTATGCAATACGACAAAAGTCTTGTAGCCCATAAGCTGCTGCGCTGGGACAAGTTCATCACCGATTACCATCTGCCGGAGTGGGACACCATCCCCGATTTCGGCCTGTATATGGATCAGGTCATCGTGCTGCTGGAGCAGTATCTCAGCTTCATCCCCACGCCGGCGGGGGCCAAGGAGCATATCGTCACCTCCGCCACCATCAACAACTACGTGCGGCTGAAGATCATGCCCGCGCCGGTGAAGCGGAAGTATCATCGGGTACACATCGCCTATCTGGTGATGATCCTGACCATGAAGCAGAGTCTCAGCATCAGCGACGTGCAGAAGGTCATCCCGCCGATGGACAGCAGCGAGGATGAGGTGCTGTCTGTCTATGAGGACTACTCGGAGAAGTTCCGGCGGCTGGCGCTGTTTTTCAACCAGCAGGTGCAGTCCGCCGCAGAGGGTGTCCGCAGCACGGAGCAGAGCTCCGACAACGCCGTGGAGCTGCTGGTCATTGAGAGCGCCCTGATCGCGGGCTTTTCCAAAATTCTGGCGGAGAAGCTCATCCGTCTGTGCGGCGCGGACACGGAGGATGTACTGGCGGCGGAACAGGCCAAAGAGGAATAAAAAGAGAGGGCTGCGCCCTCTCTTTTTTATTTGCCGCGTTTGTTGACCTTCTCCTTGTTGAACATGCAGAAGGCCGTCATGATGAGGATGCGCAGGTCAAAGGCCGGCGTCCAGTTTTCGATATAGTACAGGTCGTACTCGATGCGCTTTTTGATGGATGTGTCGCCCCGCAGGCCGTTGACCTGCGCCCAGCCGGTGATGCCGGGCCGCACCTGATGCTTTACCATATAGCGGGGGATCTCCTCCTTGAACTGCTCCACGAAGAAGGGCAGCTCCGGCCGGGGGCCGATGAGGCTCATGTCGCCCTTGAGGACGTTGAAGAACTGGGGCAGCTCATCCACAGAGCACTTGCGGATCAGGGAGCCGAACCAGGTCTTGCGGTCGTCCACGTTTTTGCTCCAGCCGGTGTTTTCGCTGCTGTTCACCCGCATGGAGCGGAATTTGTACATGTAAAAGTTCTTTTTGTCCTTGCCCACACGCTCCTGCCTGAAAATGATGGGGCCGGGGGAGGACAGCTTCACGCCGATGGCGGCGATCAGCATCAGCGGCGAGGTCAGAATGATGAGTACCAGAGAGCAGATGATATCCGCCGCCCGCTTGAGGAAGGCGTTGCCCAGATTGTCCAGCGGAATACGGCGCAGGTTGATGAGCGGCAGGCCGTTGACGCTGTCGAACTGGGGGTTTGCGGGCATGTAGCGCACGTAGGACGGCACCACGGACAGCTTGGTACCGTCCTTTTCGCAGGCGTTGATGATGCGGCCCATCCAGCGGCCTTCCTCGGTGGGCAGGGCCACCACCACCTCGTCCGGCTTCTCGCTGGCGAAGATGGCGTCCAGCTCCTCGTAGCTGCCGCAGTAGGGCAGGGCATCCCAGCAGCTGCGCTCGGCCACGTAGCCGATGACCCGAAAGCCCAGGTTCTTATCCATGGCGACGCGGGTCAGGTACGCCTCCGCGCCCTCGCCGTGACCCACCAGCAGCACCCGCTTCTGGTTGTAGCCCATGGCGCGGCAGCGCCGCAGCAGCAGGCGCATGGCGGCGCGTTTGCCGGTGAGCAGCAGGGTACTGACGGCGTAGAAAAACACCACCGTCCAACGGGAGGTCTCGCCGAGGCGCAGCACATAGATGGCAGCCATGACGATCAGCGACACCAGCAGCTCCAGCGCCGCTACGCGGCTGGCCTCCACATGGAAGCGCACGGTACGAAACGACTCGTACAGCCCTGCCACAGCGAACACCGCCAGCGTCAGGGCCGCGGCCACCACGCCCAGCCAGATATAGTAGTTCAGGGGCATGCCCCTCACGCCGCGGAACAGGCTGAAGCGCAGCCAGTAGGACACAAGCATGGCCAGAAATACGGCCAGTCCATCGGTAAAGACGTGCAGCTGGTTGAGCAGACGTTGATTTTCCCGCATCATCGCGTTTTTCCCTCCATGACAGACAGATAGCGGTCCATCACCTGCGGCAGCACCGCGTCCAGCGCGTAGCGCTGCATCTTCTCCCGTCCGGCCTGTCCCAGCTCCGCCCGCAGGGCGGCGTCGGACACCAGACGCTCCACGGCGGCGGCAAAGGCTTTGGCGTCGCCGTAGGGGTACAGCAGGCCGTTTTCCGGCCCGATCAGGTCGGTGTGGCCCTTGACGGCGCTGGCCACCGAGGGCAGGCCACAGGCCATGGCCTCCATGATGTTGAAGGGCAGTCCCTCCGACCGGCTGGAGGATACGGCGATATCCGCCGCCGCCAGCCACCGGGGCATGTCGTGGACTTGCCCGGGAAATACCGTGCGGTCCGCGACGCCCAGCGAAGCCGCCTGAGCGCGGCAGTCATCCAGCAGGGCGCCGCTGCCGGGCAGCAGGAGCTTCACGTTTTCCGGCAGGCCGGGCAGGGCCTCCAGCAGGGTATGCTGGCTCTTGCGGCCGGAGAATTCCGCCGCGTACAGCAGGGCCACATCGCCCTCCGACAGGCCCAGCCTGTCCCGCATGGTGCGCCGTGCGTCCGGCGCGGTGCGGAAGCGGGTGAGGTCTACACCCATGCCGGGGATCTCCTCCACACGGGGCGCGGCACGGTGGGCCATGGCCCAGCGGGTATCCCAGGCGTTCATGGTCAGGAGCAGGTCCGTCTGGGGCGCGGTCATGGTCTCCGCCCTGGTCAGGAGGCCCCGCTTCAGCCCCGAGGTCTCGTCGTCGAAGAGGTAGCCGTGGACCACGTTGATGAGCTTCGGGCGGTGCTTCAGGCCCCGAAGGGCCCAGCGGGTGAAGAACGCCGCCAGTGACGTATGGGTGATGATGAGGTCGTACTGCTGCCGGATCACCATGGCCCGCAGCTGGGACGCCGCCTGAAAATTGGCGGGTGAGGACATCTTCTTCTCCAGCGGCAGCGACACCGCCCCGTCGGCAAAGGGGATGTCGCGGACGGGGCCGCCGCAGGCCACCTCCACCTGCCAGCCCAGCTCGCGGAAGCGGCGCAGGTAGGGCAGGTGGAAGTTGAGAATATGGGAAAATGTGGAGGCTGTGTACAGCACGGACGGCATAGGCGTCCTCCTTTCACCGGAGCGGGGCGGCTCAGCCAAGCATCTCGCTGAGGTAGGCCGCCACGTCGTCCTTCAGGGTGATGGCGCCCAGGTTCTGGGCGTTCCACTCCGTCAGCTTGTCCCGCAGCTGGGATGCGCCCGCCAGGAAGGCGGCGCTGTTGTCGTTATACTGCATCACCAGCCGGAAGCTGGCGTCCCAGGTGTCGGGGTCGGAGGGGGTGTAGTCCACGTATTTGTCCAGCATGGCGAAGCCCTGCTCCGTGCGGCCCAGGCGGAAATCCGCCTCCGCCAGATACTTGGGCACGGAGTTGGAGTTCAGCTTCTCCAGATCTGCCATATAGCGCTCCAGCGTCTCCTGCATACCGGCAGGCAGATCGCTCTCCGCCGAGGCGCTGTATACGTAGGACAGCTTGTGATCCGCCCACTCGTAGGGGTCCAGATCCGCGGCCTCCTGGGCCGCATCGTAGCTGCCCTGCTGGACGAGGCTGGCGGCCCAGAGGTTCATGCACAGCAGCACCGCGAACACGGCCAGGCCCAGGCCCTCTGCCCGCGCCATCCAGCGGCGGGCGCTCTCCTTAGCGAAGGTCGGGGGCAGCAGATCGCCGCAGCACAGGTTGACAACGGCCAGCGCGCCATAGCCGAAGGGCAGGAAGTAGCCGCTGGAGAAGATCACCTCCACGGCGGCGTGGATCATCAGGAACAGCAGCAGGGCGCCCAGCGCGGCGGACATGGCGTAAGCCTGCTGCTCCCGCTCCTTCCGCCACAGGCGGAAAACGGCGATGGCGCTGGCCGCCAGCGTGCCCACCCACAGGAGCAGGCCAATGATGCCGGTGTCCACCATGCTCTGGACATAGTGGTTGTGGACGTACTTGGTCTCGTAGTGATAGCTCTGGACGTTGTAGATGCCGTTTTCAAAGGCGCCCATGCCCAGCCCCACAACGGGGCTGCGGGAGAACAGCTTCATGGCGTCCTGGATATACACGGTGCGCTGCACCACGTTGCCCTCGGAACGCAGGGTCTGGATACGGCCCGCGATGGCCTCCGGCAGCAGCGTGTAGTTCAGCCTCAGCTGGCCGGACGCCGCGCCGTCGTAGCGGATGGCATCGATATGCACCGAGGCGTCGGCAGTGACGATGAAGGTGACGGAGCGGTTATCCGCCGGTGCGTTGAAGGACGCGCCGTCCGCCGCGCCGGAATAGGCCGTCTGCTTGCGGTTCATGACGGCGTCCTCCCAGGTTTGGGTCTGGACCTGTACGTTCACGGGTCCGTCGGCCTCCACGTGCAGGGTGTAGGCGCCCTCGCTCAGGTACGCGCCGCGGGTGATGCTGTCGCCGGCGGCCATGTCGATGGGGCCGGTCCAGTTCACCGCCAGTACCACGACGGCGGCCACCAGAGCCAGCGCCGCCAGCAGCACGATGTTCACGGTCTTCATCCGCCGGGCCATGCGCTGGGCCAGCGGACGGCCCGCGAAGATGTCCAGTGCGCACAGGGCCGCCGCTGCGGCCACAACGGCCAGCAGGGGCAGGATCTGTACCTTCTCCCCCGCCGCAGCGTAGGCAGGCAGCACGGCCAGCGAGGCCGCAGCCGCCAGCACCAGCGTCTCCACCATCAGGATGAAGGACACAGCGCGGCGCTGGCCCCGCTCCATCAGCAGGTACAGCAGGAACGCCGCCGCGATGGCCGCCATGGCACCGCGGCTCACCGCCAGCAGAAACGCCGTGCTGTTCAGCAGCAGGCAGGAAAGGTGCAGGCAGCGCTCCTTCCGGTCCTCCGCACCGGCGGCCAGACCCAGCGACAGCAGGATGGCCGCGCCGGCGGCGCCGGCGAAAACGTTGGGGTTTTCAAAAATGGTCTTGAGACGCTGCTCCTGCAGCAGGGTGTTCAGCTGCATGGACGCGCCGAACTGGGCGGTGAAGGACACCATCAGCTTGTAGAGAAGCTGGGTGGACACGGTGTCGATGCTGACCAGGGACACCAGCGCTCCCGCCGTTTCCAGCACCGTGGCGGCGCAGCGTCCCGTGCGGCCCGGCCGCTCCGGCTCCAGCGCCGTCAGCAGCAGGGCCAGACACGCCGCCCCCGCCACCTTCAGAAATTCGTACAGGGCGAACTTGCCGGAGGGGGCGTACAGCGTGGAGATGCCGTCCATGCAGATATAGAGTCCCAACAGCAGCGCGGGCCAGCTCATGCGGCGGCCCAGCTGCGCCGTTTTCACCACGACGCACACCACCGCCGCAGCCAGCAGCAGCAGGGTGATGCCCTTGTTGGCTCCATGCTTCATCAGACAGGTGATGAGAAAGTAAAAAACAGCCAGCACCGGCACCAGCCACGGACGCCGCAGCTCCTGATGCAGTGAGGCCGCAGATATCTGGTCTTTACGACCTGTTTTCTTCGCCATAACGTTCTCCTTGTCTAAGAGATAGTCTTTGTTCAGTATATCTTTTTCGCCGTTCTCTGTCAATGCGCAGGGGAAATATTCCGCCGCTGCGGCGCATAGTCTTACGTCATAGGAGGTGAGGCGGATGCGCGGTGTGCGCCATCTTCTGGCTTTGGGCACCGCCGCCGTGTGCGGGGTGCTGCTGTATTGCCTGCGCCTGCGGTTCCCCAACCCGCTGACGGAGGCGCTGGGCCCCGCCAACGCCAGTCCCTGGGAGACGGGGAAGCTGGTGTTCTGGGCCATGCTGCCTGCGGCGGCGGTACTGCGGCGGCTGGAGGGCAGCGGCGGCGCGGGGCTGTGCGCCGCCATCCTGCTGGGTGCGGGGCTGGGGCTGGCCCTTGCCGCCGCAGGGGCGGCC
>ENA-ORVG01000443-ORVG01000443.1-human-gut-metagenome-genome-assembly--contig:-NODE-443-length-58338-cov-5.839816_pt1 | contig 58338 bp, 45 predicted proteins | sample MGYA00242091_ERZ509233 | MGnify/ENA primary metagenome ERZ509233 (study PRJEB26280, sample SAMEA2338840) | human gut metagenome | biome: human gut; feature: human-associated habitat; material: faeces... | reverse complement strand
GATCGTCCCTTCATCCGGCGACAGTTCTTTGGCAAGCACGCGCAACAGCGTCGTCTTGCCACAGCCGTTTTCCCCGATGATGCCGATGCGGTCATGCCGTCCGAAGACGTAGCTGAAATCCGAGAAGAGCGTCCGTTCGCCGTAGCGCTTGGCGATCCGTTCGCATTCGATCGTCTTTTTCCCCAGACGGGCCGATCCAAACGAAAGATCGATCGCTTCATTGACTTCTTCATAGTGCACCGCATTCAACGCCTCGAATCGCTCCAGACGCGAACGGCTCTTGGTGGAGCGCGCCTGTACACCGGCGCGTACCCACTCCAGCTCTTTTTTCAGCAGACGCTGTCGTTTTTCCTCCTGTGCACGCTGCAGCGCGAGCCGTTTCTCCTTCTCCTCGATATAAGTGGAGTAATTGGCTTCATACAGATACAGCTTCCCCTGCGACAGCTCCATCATGCGATTGCAGATGCGCTCCATGAAATAGCGGTCGTGTGTCACCATGAGCAATGCGCTGCTCATGCGTTTAAGATATTGTTCCAGCCAGGTGATCATCTGTGTATCCAGATGATTGGTCGGCTCATCCAGGATCAGCAGATTCGTGTCCTTGTTGACCAGCTTACAGAGTCTTACCTTTGCCTGTTCACCACCACTCAGTACCCTTACCTGGCTCTCAATATGCTTCGTAGTGAGTCCGCATTTTGCAAGGGCAGAACGCACCTCATACTGGGTAAATGACGGAAATTCCTGCCACAGCTCTTCAATACAGGTTGTCTTGTTTTCTCCTTTAACTTCCTGTTCAAAATAGCCGATCTGAAGATTTTCCCCAAGCTCACACTCGCCGGAAATTGCCGGGATCAGACCAAGTACACTCTTCAAAAATGTAGTCTTTCCGATACCATTTGTTCCGACAATCGCAATCTTATGTCCTCTTTCCATCTGGAAATTCAGCGGCTTGGAAAGTGGTTCATCATAACCGATTACAAGATCCTTTGTTTCGAATAACATTTTCCCCGGAGTCCGTCCGTAACGGAACTTAAATTCCGGTTTCGGCTTTTCCGCTGCCAGCTCAATTACATCCATTTTATCCAGCTTCTTCTGTCTGGACATCGCCATATTTCTTGTAGAAACACGGGCTTTATTTCTTGCCACAAAATCCTTCAGTTCACTGATTTCCTGCTGCTGTCTGCGGTATGCTGCCTCAAGCTGTGCTTTCTTAACTGCATAGACCTCCTGGAAATGATCATAGTCTCCCACATAACGATTCAGTTCCTGGTTCTCCATATGATAGATGATATTTACCACTTCATTCAGGAACGGAATATCATGGGAAATCAGAATGAATGCATTCTCATAATCCTGCAGATACCGCTTCAACCACGTAATATGCTCTTCATCCAGATAGTTTGTCGGTTCATCCAGAAGCAGGATGTCCGGCTTCTCAAGCAGAAGCTTTGCCAGAAGAACCTTCGTTCTCTGACCTCCGCTTAGATCTGTAACATCACGGTCAAGTCCCAGATCCAGAAGTCCCAGTGCCCTTGCCACTTCCTCTACCTTTGCATCAATCGTGTAAAAATCATGCAGTGTCAACTCATCCTGGATCGTTCCAAGCTCTTCCATCAGAAGATTCATCTCATCCTCGTCTACTTCACCGAGTTTCTCACAGATCTCGTTCATTCGCTGCTCCTTCTGCAAAAGCGGATTAAACGCACTTTTCAGTGCGTCCTGGATCGTCATACCGCTCTGAAGGACTGCATGCTGGTCCAGATAGCCTGCTCGTACATTCTTCGCCCATTCCACCTTTCCCTCGTCCGGCGTAAGTCTCCCGGTAACGATACTCATAAAGGTAGATTTACCCTCTCCGTTTGCTCCTACAAGACCGATGTGCTCCCCTTTTAAAAGACGGAACGATACATCATCAAAAATGGCACGGTCACCAAAACCGTGTGTCAGATGTTCTACATTTAATATACTCATATTTTATTATTCTCCCTGATTCATTTCTTTACACATTGTCTTTTATTATATGCGGAAACCGGAGGGCTTTCAATATAAACAGACAAAAAACCCCAGAAACACAAGGTTTCTGAGGTTTGTATTTTTGAAAATGAACTCGAAAAAACTTCGTCTTTCCCGCAGCCACATTGCTCCAAATTAACGTTTAGAGAACTGTGGTGCTCTACGAGCTGCTTTGAGACCGTATTTCTTACGTTCTTTCATACGTGGGTCACGTGTAAGGTATCCGGCTTTCTTAAGTACCGGTCTGTAATCAGAATCTGCTTCAAGAAGTGCTCTTGCGATTCCGTGACGGATTGCTCCTGCCTGTCCTGTGTATCCACCACCACGTACGTTAACGAGAACGTCAAATTTATCAACTGTTTCAGTTGCAACTAATGGCTGACGAACTACAACTTTAAGAGTTTCAAGTCCTAAATATTCGTCGATATCTCTTTTATTGATTGTGATCTTACCTGTACCTGGTACAAGGTATACTCTTGCGATAGATTTTTTTCTTCTTCCTGTTCCGTAGAATTTAGCTGTTGCCACTTTTATTTCCTCCTTTCAAACCTCTGACTAAAATGTTAAAACTTCTGGTTTCTGTGCCTGATGAGCATGTTCTGCTCCAGCATATACGTGAAGTTTCTTGATCATTGTTCTTCCCAAAGGTCCTTTTGGAAGCATACCTTTAACAGCAAGTTCGATAACCTGTTCCGGTTTCTTTGCCATCATTTCTCTTAATGTAGTTTCTTTCATTCCTCCTACATAATCTGAGTGATGATAGTATACTTTCTGATCTAATTTCTTTCCTGTAACTTTGATCTTTTCAGCGTTGATAACAATTACGTTGTCACCTGTATCAATGTGCGGTGTAAATTCCGGTTTATTTTTTCCTCTTAAAACTTTAGCGACTTCTGCTGCAAGACGTCCAAGTGTCTGTCCTTCAGCGTCAACTACATACCATTTTCTTTCAATCTTATCTGGATTAGCCATGTAAGTTTTCATTGGTTGACCTCCTATGAATTTCAGTTTACTAATTATTTTCATTGTAGATTCTATAGAAAACAAGTTCACTCCGGGGCTTTGGTGCAAACTGTTTCTTCTCACGTCATACTTGCATATTATATTATACCAGCAGGCTTTTGTCAACTGTTTCTTGCTGATTTTCATCACTTTTTTGTGGGAATTTTCTACAGTATTTCTTTCAGATTGTCCACAGTTTCTTCTGCCTTCACCAGTGTAATACTGCCATTATCCAGGCATTCAACAAACTTATATACCAGGTCAGGATCAAACTGTCTGCCTGCATCCTGAAGAAGCTTCTCCCGTGCCACTTCAATAGGAAATGCTTTTTTATAACATCGTTTGGATGTCATGGCATCAAAAGAATCTGCCACGCACAAAATCCGCGCAGTCAGTGGAATATCTTCTCCTGCGATCCGGCGTGGATATCCTTTTCCATCATACCGCTCATGATGACCGATGACTGCCGGAATTACATAATCCAGCGATGGAAGGTGACGGATAATATCGATCGATGCCTCTACATGCCCTTTGATGATCTCATATTCTTCATCTGTCAGTTTTCCCTCTTTATTGAGTATATACTCCGGAATACCGATTTTACCGACATCATGCAGAAGTGCTGCCTGCCGGATAATCTCTATCATATCTTCGTTCATTCCAAGGGTCGTCGCCAGTGACGTTGCATAATAAGCTACGTTGTTGGAATGGCTGAACGTATAGTGATCCTTCGCATCAATTGCCGCCGTCAGCGCATAAATCGTAGACTCATACTCCTGATAAATATGGGTATGATTCCTTGTATTGTTCCCCTCACTGTTGTTCCGGAACATCATATCAAAGACCTGGATCCCATTTTTTCCATTATGTTTCACATGATAAACTGCCAGATCTACATTTTCCATCAGCTCTTTCACGTTCCTTGCCGCATAAGGAGCCGCACTGATACCGGCACTCACAGTTACCGCTTTCAGCTTCATATCCGTTCTGCGGTTATTCATAACATAAATCTGTTTTGCAATAGATTCCACCATATTTCTGGCGGAAAAAAGATCATATCCCGGTAAAAGAACCGCAAATTCCTTTCCTCCATAGCGGGCCGTGTATCCACTTTCTCCGACACTGCTTCTGATAATATCTGCAATCCGCTGCAGACACAGATCTCCTTCTTTCACCCCATACAACTGATTATACAATTTAAAATCATCTACATTGATGATCGCAAGTGCCAGCGATGCCTCCCTGTTTTTCTCAAGCTCTTCATTCAGCACTTCATAGAAATATTTCCGGTTCAGTAATCCGGTCATCTCATCTGTTCTGGCTTCCTGGCGGGCTCTCTCGTACAATCTTGAATTCTTAATCGCAATCGATGCAACCGACGTAACAGATGAGATCAGCTGCACCTCATCATATACCAGCCGTTTTTTCACCGAAGCATCTGTGATCAGAATCACACCAACCAGGCATTCTCCATCTTTCAACCCTGCACAGTAACGGATATGCGTCTTATCCAGCCGGTGTTTTTCACTCTCCCACATCGACTTATACTCCACGGTATAACGGAAATCCCGGTAAATGATCGGCTCTTCATGTTCTTTCAGCCACTGGATCATCGGGTTTTCTTCTTCCATCGTAAATGTCAGATCATTCAGTGGCTGATCACTTGCCACTCCCCGATATGGCTGTCCCGGTGCATCCTGCATACAAATATAGATATTTCCAACATCCATCAGTTCTTTCATGACACTGATCGTTTTGTCCAGAATTTCATTTAAATCCAGCGTCTTCGAAATTGCAGAGCTGAACTCCCTGATTTTTTCTGTCTGATAATTTTCTTCCCTGACAAACACACTGCGTACCAGAAGCTTCCACAAAAAAGTAAACAGCGCATAAATCACCAGAAACACAATTGCAAAAGCAAGGGCATAAAGCGTTGTATTCTTATTCATCTGTATATGGAAGATTTTCTGCAGATATGGAATTACATTCAAAAATACAATAACAGAAAACAAAAATCCCACACCGTAACACAGACTGGGCGATGCCAGCATCTGCAGCCGGAACAGACGTCTGCGGATCAGTGCATAAAACAGGAAAAATACATTTACAACACCACTTAAAATATCAATCGGAAACCCACTGAAAAATGGTATTCCAAGCAACATATTCCCTGCAAACAACACCAGGACTCCTGCCATGACCGGTTCATACTGTACTTTCATATTGGGATTTGCTTTGCAGATCCGCACAAGGATAAGGAAAAGATAAATCAAAAAAATCCCAGCCGGGAAAAAGAGTACTAATATAGTAGGTTTAATCTCATACACAAAAGTAGGCAGCCCATTCTTTTCCACCACATTCGGGCATCCCAGGAATACCCCATGCCGGATATTTACCACAAAACAGATCAGCATAACAGCCAGATATATTTTCCCTGGCAGACTTTTTTTCACCCCGCCAAATGCCAGAATAAAACAATAATATGCATACGGCAGTAGTAAAATTCCAAGCAGGGAAACCTGATACCAGAATTCATAACTTGGCCACAGATGGACACGCATAAATGCCGATCCTCCAGCCCAGAAAAGCAGTCCAACCAACACTACCAGAAAGCTATTTACAATTTTATTTCGCTTCGCTGTCAGAAACATCAGCAGCATAAATCCATAGCACACCATTGCTATGATTGAAATATATCCATAGGTTCCCATAATTCCCTCTTATCTCACTTTGTTCAAACATTCCTGCACTTCCAGCAACGCCTTCAAATCATAATAAGAAGGATTCATCTGATGCAGTTTTTTTCCAGTCTGTTTTTCATAAGTTTCAAATGTTCCGCACGTAAAAATTGTAACCTGCAAAGGATCCATTCCCAATATTTTCTTCAAGTCACGGTAATCCTGATCAATATATTTAAAATATGTACTCAGTAACTCTTTTAAAATATCGGCGCTCATGGCACTGTTCAGCAAGGATTCCCGTTCCAGTTCTACATACATATGCAGATATGGGCGGTTCTTTTCATTATATTCTTTTGCCGCAACCCAGTTTGTGATCGGGAGCTTTGACAGACGAATAACATTTCGGATCCCATTTTCTGAAATCCTTGTAAATCCTGCTATGTCAATGATCCATGGTACCCTGTCCACATATTCAAAACGTGGGATCTGTGTTTCATCTTCCTTGTTTTCCAGTCCAACGCACCGGTACATATCACCACAACGATATCTCGCGAATGCACCGCCTTTCAAAATCGTAAATACGAGCTCATATTTTTCTCCCGGTCGGACTTCATCCATCAGATATGTCGGTGGAACATAAGACGGATCCTCATGATTTTTCAACATATCCTTCTCTGTGATAAATTCATAAAATGCCGTATCCGGGAAGAAATACATTCCTTTTCTCGTCCAGGTCTCTGTCCCCATTATAGATGGTTCCGTACCGGCAAACAATTCCATCGGCCGGATTCCCCAGAGTTCTTCCAGATCATCTTTATAGCACTGATTGTCCGTACCTGCTACCATGAACCCTTTCAAATGGAATAAATCCTTTGGGAGTAATTGCCGGTTCTCCTTTTTGCAGCGGTATTTTGCCTGTATCATACGGAAGATCATATGCGGTCTGCATTTCAGAAGACTTGATAGTTGGATACCGCCGCCACCGGTCATCGAAGAAAGGCTCAGACTTACCGCATAAGCCACACTTCCAAGACCAAAGAAAAATCCCAGATCTTTTTTCATCGCCATTTTAAATCCCAGCTTGTTTCGTTCGCTGAAACTCATATTCACAGCATCTTTTACTGCCGGAAGGAACTCAATATCGATTTCTTCCCCGAGTGCCAGTGGAAAAAGTCCGGTAGCATACGGAAGCGGTGCCAGCGCATACAGAAATTTGTCCGTAGATGCAACATCAAAAGAACCCTTTTTCCTGCTGGTCGATAAAATCAGACATGCTGTCACATTATTCCGGTAGGTATCCAGCATACTTCTTGTATACGGTGCAACCTTAATCGGATGTTTCCCGCCTTCCCAGGTTGTCTGAATCCAGATCACCGGATTCCCCGGAAGCATATCAGGCTGCTTGGTCAGAAGAATGTCTGCATAATCTTCATACTCCGTCAGCGGTACCATTTTGCGGAATTCATCCAGATTTCGGGGATGTTTTCCTTTCAAAATCGACTGTCCAAGTCCACAGTTACTCCACAGCTGGATCTGTTCTTCCATCAGCCGCCGCTGGATTTTCATGTAACCGTCCATCGACAGATCCAGAAATCCACAGTACTGCTGCCATATTTCATTATACTGTTGTTTTTTTAATTTTTCTTTTAAATTCATAGACTGTCCGCTCCAGATCAATCATTTTTTCTGATAGTACGCAGGCACACCCGTATACTTTTTCTGTTCGGTATCAGAAACGGTGTACTTTGCTGATATTCTTTATAGTTAAAAAATGTCCGTGGGAATGTCCACAGATCCTGAAAAATAATATACAGATAATTCCAGAAAATCATAAGTAAAAAATAAATCCCATGTTTCCATCCACCGACCATTCCCCACATGCACAAATATGCTCCTGCAAACCATAAAACACCAGGATGGCGGCACAATCCATACATACCTTCCGTATAAGCCGCACGCAGTTTATTTTCTTCACAATAGGTTTCTTCAAAGGGAAGCGCAAAAAACAACGTATAAATGAGCAGACAAAGGAAAAGGAATCCTCCTAATCCAAATCCGGTCATTGTTCCGATCTTCCGCTGGCAACTCCCCCATGCTGCATAAAGCTCTGCAATCAGTGATACTACAACGAGAATACTCCCAGCTGCAAAAAATTTTTGTAATACTGCATTCTTCATCCGAACACTGTTGATATCATAAATAAAATACAGAATAAATCCTGTACTTCCTAGTATAAACTGCCACATTTTTCTCTCCATGATTTGTGCATTATTATGCACAAATACCTTTTCACGCACTCTAAATTATAATAAAAGCTACTATAAATTGCAACCAAAAAATGTCTTCCCTTTCCCCTTTTTTCAAAAACATTACCATATCATTACATTTTTTACAAATTCCACTTTTGCTTTAAATAGTATACCATCATTTGCTTCTATCTGATACAATAGATGTATGGGATTTTTATCCAAATTTTGACTAAAAGGCAGGTACTAGAATATGTGGGCTTATGAAGGAATTTTTTATCAGATCTATCCAATTGGATTCTGTGGCGCTCCGACCGCAAATGACGGCAAAACCGTATCCCGGATTTTAAAATTAAAGGACTGGAGCAGTTATCTGGAATCCTTAGGTATCTCTTCTATATTATTAAATCCAATTTTCGAATCAGACAATCATGGTTATGATACCAGGGATTATAAAAAAATCGACTGCCGTCTCGGAACCAATGAAGATTTCGCAGAAGTATGCAAAGATCTCCATGCACACAATGTAAAAATCGTTCTTGACGGTGTGTTTAATCACGTAGGACGCGGCTTCTGGGCATTTAAGGATGTACAGGAAAAGAAATGGGACTCTCCATACAAGGACTGGTTCTGCATCAATTTTGACGGTAATTCCTGCTACAATGACGGATTCTGGTATGAGGGATGGGAAGGACATTTTGAACTGGTCAAACTGAATCTTGCCAATTCTGCTGTTGTAGATTATCTCCTGGAATGTGTAAAAGGCTGGATCGATGAATTTGACATCGACGGTCTCCGGCTTGATGTTGCATACTGCCTGGACCGCAATTTCATGAAACGTCTGCGCAGTTTCTGCCAGGAATTAAAACCTGACTTTGCCCTGATCGGAGAGGTTCTCTTCGGGGACTACAATCAGATCGTCAATGACGAAATGCTGCACAGCTGCACCAACTATGAATGCTATAAAGGTATTTATTCCAGCTTCAACAGCATGAACATGTTTGAGATTGCGCACTCTCTGAATCGTCAGTACGGACCGGAACAGTGGTGCATTTACCGCGGAAAACATCTGATGTCTTTTGTTGACAACCACGATGTAACCCGAATTGCAAGTATCCTGACCAACAAGAACCACCTGCCGCTGACTTACGGACTTCTTCTTGGTATGCCGGGTGTTCCTTGTATTTATTATGGAAGTGAATGGGGTGAGGAAGGGGTAAAAGCACCAAATAATGACTACGCCCTTCGTCCATGCTTTGAAGAACCAAAGCCAAATGAACTGACCGAAGAGATCAAAAAAATGATCCACGTCAGAACCGGAAGCAATGCACTCTGCCACGGAAGCTACCGTAATGTTGTCCTGACCAACCATCAGCTCATCTTTGAGCGTCGGACCGATGATGAACGGATGCTGGTTGCGATCAATGCATCGGACGCACCGTTTACTGCGCACAATGGAGAACTCGGAGGCACAATGACCGACCTGCTCACCGGAAATGAAATCCAGATGAGCGGACAGCTTGAGATGCCGCCGTACAGTGTGCAGTATCTGAAATAATATCTCCGGACATTTTCCAAAGCAGACCTCTTTGGTTTGCCATGAGAATGATTGATATTGCTTAACAGCACAAATGCCAGTTCCGGCTTGCTGTCGGTTCTGGCATTTTTTCAAAGAATCTCTGTTCCAGTAAATACAGTAATTTCGTTTGAGATTTCCTGTCATTTAACGGAACTTCGATTTTCTATATTCCCTCGGAGTCATTCCATAATTTTTTCGAAAAAGCCTGTAAAATTGTGTCCGATTACTAAAGCCAAGGTCCTCCATGATTTCTGCAATCGTAAGATCCGAATCCAAAAGAAGTCCCTCCGCCTTTTCCATTGTAAATTTCGTGCTATATTCATACAGAGACAACCCGGTATATTTTTCAACCGTTTTATAAAGATAATCTCCTGAATAACTAAACTTTTCCTCCAAATCCTTTCTGCGCACCTGTCCATCCTTTTCCCGGATATAACTGGTTATCTGATCAAATAATTCTCTCTCAGACGTATTTCCGAAAGCAACCGGCGTATTTGTGTAAAGCGCTCCGTCAAACAATGCAGATAACATTCCTATCATTGCTCCTGCAATCTGAAAATTTGATTTAGGCGTTCTCTTCTGCAATCCTACTGCAATTTTGTCAAAACAATCATGCACTACTTTTGTCTCTTTCATCGGAATAAAATCGATATAAGCCCGTTGTGATGCCTCTTCTTTATCCAATTCATGTAAAAAGAATTTCCTTACCATCTCATATTCCTTTGTGCGTTTCCCGGAAAAAACACTTGGAAATTGTAGTAAATTCAAAATATATTCTTGTGTAAATTCCAGAAAAATCACTCTGCAATACTCATCGAATTCCTCCAGATGGCGAATATTCATATTCATCAGACAGCAACTTCCTTTCGGATAAAGATGTCTGGTATTTTCAATGTTCTGATATAGCCTTCCATCTGCAACATACATCAACTCATAGAAATTATGTCTGTGCATACTTTTCCTTTCAAGAATTTTGTCCGATTCCTCCTTGTCCATACAAAGATATCCTAAATCCTTCGGTCCTATAAATGTAAGCACCTCTCTTCCTTCTTCTTTTTCCGGATAATAGGAATCTAAAATAAAAGAAAGACTATCTTCTGTAAAATGATTTTCTCCAAAACCTTTTTCATATGCCTTCATTTCTTTAATTAAATCCTGATACATCATAGGACGTGTAGATTGAAAATACATAATTTATTCCTCTTTCTGATAAAAACCAGTTTTATCTTTTTATAGTGATCATTCCTGTTCATCTCGAATAGCTCTTAACAATTGAATCTGATACACATAAGGTTCAATCCCATCATTTATGCCATTTATACTCTTTTTCATATCATTTATAATAATATCATATGATGTGGATGTCAAAATTTTTTACCACTCACTAATTAACCGAATTGTTCTATTCAATAGTAAAAGCGAGGAAAACTTATGCAAAAAACAGATTTCAACCGTGACTGGACCGTACAGAAAGACGGATCCAATGAAATACTTCATGTCAATCTTCCAGATGACGCCATGATCCGTGAAGAGCGCTCAAAAGAGAATAAAACCGCAAGTGCAAGTGCCTATTTTGCCGGTGGCAAATATATTTACACTAAAATTTTCGATCTTTCGGAAAATGAAACCAGACAAACTCTGATCTTAGAATTTGAGGCTGTCTATCAAAACGCAACCGTATTCTTAAACGGCAGACAGGTTGCCGAACATCCTTACGGATACACAAACTTTTTTGTTGACATCACCGGAAAAGTTATTGCCGGAACAAATGAACTGAAAGTCGTTGCAGACAACGCAGATGTCCCGAACAGCCGTTGGTACTCCGGATCCGGTATCTACCGCGAAGTGCACCTTTACCGTTCCGGAAGTTCTTATATCCGCCCGGAAGGGTTAAAAGTGCAGATTGTTGATCTTAATACAATCCACATTTTTACTGACGCGGTTATGCAGCCTGATGAAAAAATTGTACTGGAAATTTTCAATGACACTGGCAAAATCGTATCTTCCGAAGGCACAGATGTCACCATCACCATCCCAGATGCACACCTCTGGTCTGCCGAAGATCCTTATTTATATACCTGCAAGGCAACCCTTCTACAAAATGGAACTGCCATTGATACTGCCAGAACCTCTTTCGGAATCCGTACCCTTTCCTGGGGAAAAGATGGATTTCTTGTAAACAGCAAGTCCGTCCTTTTCCGGGGTGCCTGCATCCATCATGATAATGGGGTACTCGGTGCCTGTGGCTTCCATGATGCTGAATGTCGGCGGGTACGCATTTTAAAAGAAGCCGGATTTAATGCCATCCGTTCTTCACACAATCCCATTTCAAAGGCAATGCTGGATGCATGCGATCAACTTGGTATGTACATTATTGACGAAGCTTTTGATATGTGGCTGATCAAGAAAAATCCTTACGATTACGCCGGTGAAACATTTTCCAAATGGTGGAAAGCTGATATTGCTGCCATGATTTCAAAAGACTATAACCATTCTTCTGTTGTGATGTACTCTGTTGGAAACGAGATTACAGAGCTTGGACTTGCAGACGGGCAGGAACAGGCCCGTATCATGACTGAATTCTGCCATACCAAAGATCATACAAGACCTGTCACAGCCGGGATCAATCTGATGCTTGCTACCATGGCCGGAAGTAAAAAAAGTATTTATGGCACGGACGAAGACGGTAAAGTCAAAGACAGTGGTTCCGGTGGACTGGATAACGCTCCGACCTCTGAATTTTTCAATATCATGATGAACAAAATGGGCGGACTCATCAATAAAGCAGCCAAAACAAAAAAAGCGACTGCCATTGCTGAAATTATGTCCGGTATTTTCGATATTCCCGGATATAATTATGCATCCAGCCGCTATAAAATTGATGCCAGAAATCATCCGGAACAGGCGACAACCGGCTCTGAAACTCTCCCGCAGACCCTTTACGATAACTGGCAGCTTGTCAAATCGATTCCTACCATGACCGGCGACTTTATGTGGACCGGATATGATTATCTTGGTGAATCAGGCATTGGCACCATTCAGTACAAAGACAAAAAGACGAAGCAAAATGCCGATCCGGGCCTTATTATTTCCGGTGGTGCCGGTATCATTGATATCTGTGGAAAAAAACGTCCGGAAGTTGGATGGAGCAAGATCATCTGGGGATTACAGAAAACTCCAACAATTGGTGTTGACCCTTATACCCGCACAGACTATTTCCAGTCTCTTTCTATGTGGCGTGTCACAGATGCGGTGGAAAGCTGGTCATGGGAAGGCTGCGAAGGGAAAAAAGCTTCTGTAACAATCTACTCAGATGCAGACAAAATAGAACTTCTTGTCAATGGAAAAAGCGCAGGTAAAAAGAAACCGAAAAAAGATATTGCAAAATTCAGGAAAATTCCATATGAAGCCGGCAAAATCGAAGCCATTGCTTACGACTCCTCCGGAAAAGAAACAGCCCGCACCACGCTTGTCTCAGCCACTGGAAAAACTTCGATAAAACTCACTCCTGAAACAACAAACCTCTGTGCAAATGGTCAGGATCTCTGCTTCCTTAATATCGATCTTATCGGTGAAAATGGAATCACAAAATCCTCTGTCGACCAGGAGCTGAAAATAGAAATCTCTGGTCCTGCAACACTTCAGGGATACGGTTCTGCAAGACCAAATGTTGAAGAAAGCTTCTGCAACGATACTTTCAAGACATTCTATGGCAAATCCTTAGCCGTAATCCGGGCCGGCTATGAACCAGGCACTGTCACTGTAAAAGTATCCGGAAAAGGATTAGACACCCAGGAACTCACACTAAATATCTGTTAAAACTCTACAGATTTCTAAATAAAACCAAAGGAGAACATCAGAACTCTTTTTCTGTTCTGACGTTCTCCCTTCTGGTCATTTATCCCATTTTCTAATAAATATATTTCTTCATTTCCTGATATACCCTTGCAAGAGGAAGTCCGACGATCGTATTATAATCACCTTCAATCCTACAGATATACACGCCAAATGCCCCTTGGATTCCATAGGCTCCTGCCTTGTCCATCGGCTCTCCTGTCGCAATATATTCCCTGATTTCTTCCTTGCTCATCGGATATACATGCACATCACTGCATTCATGAAATGTCTTCCGGATCTTTTTCCCATCCTTCTTTATCAGAAGCGTAACACCGGTGTAAACCTGATGTGCTTTTCCCTGAAGCATGGAAATCATCTGATATGCCTGCTCTTTATCCTTTGGCTTTCCGAGAATCGTTCCATCCGCTGCAACCACCGTATCTGAGCCGATCACCAGAAAATCTCCTGTATTTTTCGTTTCATACTGCTGATAGACATCTTCTGCTTTCTGTACAGAAAGTTCTTCCACAACCTGGCTTGGAACCTGGGATGTAATTACTTCCTCACTGTGTGACGGCATGACTACATGCTTTATATTTCCCTGTTCCAGCAGTTCTGTCCTGCGCGGTGATGCAGAGGCCAGAACTACAGTCAGCTTCTGTATTCTACTACACATAGCCTAATCCTCTTTCACAAGAATCTTCTTAATTTCTCCCATATACATGTTATGCATATCTTTGTCAGCATACCATTTGTCAAGATTTGCTTTCTCAACAAAATTTTCTTCTCCCATGCGCTGTACATAAACCTTCTTGCATACAAAGATCATTTTTGCTTCTTCAAACGCAACTGTTCCATCTACATAATATGGTGTCAGACCGGCTTCTTTGATCTTATCTTCGTCCCTTCCGGAAACTCTTCCACAGAGATTTAACGCTTCTCTATGCTCTTCTCCAAAAAATGCCAGTGTAAAATAATCTTCTCTGTCCACAAATTCTTTGGTATAGCGGGAATCACGGATATAAGCTGTCGCAGTCGGCTTACCCCACATAATTCCAACACCACCCCAGCTTGCTGTCATGGTGTTACATTTTTCTTCATTTCCTGCTGTGATCAGCATCCACTGTTTTCCGATCAATTCAAATGGATTATCCTTTAATTCTTCTGCTTTTATTTCTGTAAAACTCATTTTTCTGTCCTCTTATTTTGCGATTACTTTACGGAAATTCTTCTTTCCTTTTCTTACAACTTTTCCTTCACCTTCAAAGTCTGCTTTTGCAAATTTTGTCGCAATATCGGAAACCTTTTCTCCGTCAACGGCAACTCCACCCTGCTGTACGGCACGACGTGCTTCTGACTTGGAAGCAACCAGTCCACTCTTGTGAAGCAGTGTCAGGATATCGACAGACCCGTCTGCAAAATCTTCATCAGAAAGCTCTGCTGTCGGCATATCTGCTGCATTTCCTGAGCTGAACAGTGCACGTGCGCCTTCCTGTGCCTTTGTAGCTTCTTCTTCGCCGTGAACCAGTTTTGTCAGTTCGAACGCAAGGATTTCTTTTGCTGTGTTAAGCTGTGCGCCTTCCCATTTGTCCATCTCATCAATCTGCTCAAGCGGAAGGAATGTCAGCATACGTAAACATTTAAGAACATCTGCATCTGCCACATTTCTCCAATACTGGTAGAATTCAAACGGAGAAGTTTTTTCCGGATCAAGCCATACAGCTCCAGACTGTGTCTTACCCATCTTCTTTCCTTCTGAATTCAGAAGCAGTGTGATTGTCATCGCACTTGCATCCTTACCAAGCTTACGACGGATCAGCTCTGTACCACCAAGCATGTTGCTCCACTGGTCATCTCCACCAAACTGAAGGTTACATCCGTATTTCTGGTATAACATATAGAAGTCATAGCTCTGCATGATCATGTAGTTGAATTCAAGGAAGCTCAGTCCCTTTTCCATACGCTGTTTGTAGCATTCTGCTGTCAGCATACGGTTTACGGAGAAGTGTGCTCCGACTTCACGAAGTACTTCCACATAATTCAGATCCATCAGCCAGTCCGCATTATTAACCATCAGTGCTTTCCCGTCTGAAAAATCAATAAAACGGCTCATCTGCTTCTTAAAGCAATCACAGTTGTGCTGGATTGTCTCCGGTGTCATCATCTGACGCATATCTGTTCTACCGGACGGATCCCCGATCATAGCAGTACCGCCCCCGATCAAAGCAATCGGCTTATTGCCAGCCTCCTGCAGTCTCTTCATCAGGCACAATGCCATAAAATGTCCAACATGCAGACTATCCGCCGTCGGATCAAACCCAATATAAAACGTAGCCTTCCCGTTATTCACCAGATCCCGGATAAGCGGCTCATCCGTAACCTGCGCAATCAATCCTCTGGCCTTAAGCTCTTCATAAATACCCATTTTTCTACTTTCCTTTCTTTTTCAAAACCTATATCTTACTCACAGCCAATCTTCTCCGCCAGGAGAAGGAGGCGTCCCGTCTGGAACTCTTTGAAGTCTTCAAGGATGTCAGCCATCCGGAAACCATTTCTATTTGACTGCATGTGCAGGCGGATGCTCATACTTCTTAGGTTTTGGGAATTTGTGTTATGATTGAAAATCCATCTGTCTGAGCGCAGCGAGTTATGGATTTTCAATCATGCCCTTAACAAATTTACAAAACCTTAGAAGTATCAGCTGCCGAACCCGCAGACAAATAGAAATAGATTCCGGATAGCGTCCGTCCTGAACCCCTTCAATTTTTCCAATAAAAAAACCTCGTCCTCCGGCCAATCAGCCTTTAAGGACGAGGTATATTCTCTCGTGGTACCACCTTAATTCACATCCGGCTCGCACCGAATGCCTCAGTCAGTAACTAACATTACCGTAGCAGGTATAACGTCCGCCACTCCGTCACAGCTTACTTGCGCTTCCGTGCGTTCGGTGTGAAACTCCAAGATGTATTCACATCTGACTCTTCGTGCACCTCTCATCAACCGGTTACTTTCTGTCTGAGCCTTGTCATCTGCTACTTGTTCTCTTCATAGTCTGTAATTTTCTCTTCTTTTGTCATACTACCGTATCCTTCAAAATTTGTCAAGCCGGATTTCACGCCAAATTATCACAAAACAACTTTTGTCAAATCCAATTCACAGCCTTCCATCATTTTCCGAACCACTCTCGCAGATTCCCTAATTCCAGAAATCCGTCTTCTGCTCCAGCTCAATATCTGCACTTTTAAACACCGGATTAACTCCCCGCTTCAACTGATCCTCATAATCCCGGATTGCCTTAAATGCCGTCCCGGACAAAATCAGGATCACCGGAATATTGATCAGTGCCATCACACCCATCAGTACATCGGAAAGATCCCACAAAAGCGACATTTCCATACCTGCCCCTAGAAATACAACAAATGCAGATACCAGGCGGAATCCGCGCATAAATTTTTTCCCCGGTTCCTTTTTATGGATATAGGTCAGAAGATTGTCGCAATAGAAACAGTTTCCAAGCAATGTTGTAAACGCAAAAAATACCATAGCCACCGTTATAAATACCGGACCAAATGCTCCCAGGGATTCCTGAAGAGATGCCTGAACCCACGGTGCCCCCTGCATCTCCCTGGTTGGATCAATGCCAGACGACATACACATCATCGCCGTTGCCGTGCAAAGAAGAAGTGTGTCGATAAAGACAGACAGCATCTGAACCAGTCCCTGTTTGACCGGATGGCTGACATTTGCAGAAGCAGATGCATTCGGTGCCGAACCGATTCCGGCTTCGTTGGAATAAAGCCCACGGCGGATACCCTGCATCATAGCAGAACCCGCAAACGCTCCGAAAATCGCCTTGAAATCAAACGCTTCCTCAAAAATACGCAGGAACATTTCCGGCACATTGCGGATATTGATGATAACCACAATCAGCGCCATACCGATATATGCAAGTCCCATCACCGGCACAAGCGTCGATGTCACCTTTACAATACGGCTTCCACCGCCAAGCAAACACCATCCGGTCAGAACTGCCAGAATCCCACCAATGATCCATGGGCTTACCTTCGGATCATAAAAAGAAAATCCGGAAAATGTAGACTGCAGATTGTAGGATGCCAGCATATTGAATCCAAATGCATAAGTCAGGATCATGGCAATACAAAACACGATCGCCAGTGGTCTGCAATGCAGCGCCGCCTCGATATAATAAGCCGGACCACCATAGCATTTCCCATCCTCTCCCTTTTTCTTGTAAATCTGTGCCAGCGTACTTTCAATCAGTGCAGACGCACTTCCAATGATCGCAATCACCCACATCCAGAATACAGAACCAAATCCCCCAATACAAATTGCCGATGACACCCCGACAATATTTCCCGTTCCTACTCTCGATGCCGTTGAAACCATAAGCGCCTGGAATGATGAGATTGCCTCTTTGTCGTCCGGCTTCTCCATCACGGACTCACAAGCTCTCTCAAATAAACGCACCTGTGGAAATCTTGTCCGGATTGTAAAATATAAACCTGCACCGATCAGAATAATCACCAGAAGTTTGCTGTACATAAATGAACTGACCGCCCCAATAATCGTCTGAAACATACCTTCTTTCCTTTCTCAATGTTTTCTACCATTTTCGCTATATCTTAACGGAAACTCTCAAAATTTGCAAGCTTTTTCTATTTAAAAGCGGACAAGCAACGCCTGTCCGCCAAATTTATACTATATTTTTCTATCCCTTTACAGCTCCGGCAGCAACACCCTTGATGATGTACTTCTGTCCTGCCAGATATACAATGATGATTGGGATTACTGTAAGCATAATGCTTGCCATCATCGGTCCCATTTCAACTCTTCCGTAACTTCCGCGGAAATACTGGATCAGCATTGGGATTGTTTTATACTTCTTAATATCAAGTACAAGAGTTGGAAGCAGGTAATCATTCCATACCCACATTGCTTCCAGAATACCTACGGATATCATGGTAGGCTTCAGGATATGGATATCGATCAAAAAGAAGGTCTGCAGCGGATTACATCCGTCGATCATGGCAGCTTCTTCGATTTCTACAGGAATCGATTTTACAAATCCGCAGAACATAAATACCGCAAGACCTGCGCCAAATCCGAGATAGATCACCCAGATATTCCATGGCATATTCAGATGTAAGGTATCTGCTGTCTGTGACAAGGTGAACATAACCATCTGGAAAGGAACAACCATGGAAAATACAAACAGATAATATAAAATCTTTGAAATCGGACTATTTACACGGGTTATATACCATGCACACATGGAGCAACATACAAGAATAGCAACTACAGAAGTAATCGTAATAAATGTACTGTATCCAAGACTGCTCAAAAATCCTTTTGAAGCAACGGCATCTACATAGTTTGCGATTCCTGCAAATGCATCTGCAGTCGGAAGTTTAAATGCAGTTCCTGTACTGATCGCTGATTCTTTTTTCAAAGAGTTCATCAGGATCATAATGATCGGATAAATCCAGGCGAGTGCCGCAATTGTTAATATAACTATCCATATTGTATTTGCAATACTTTTCTTCTTTTTCATTACTGCTGCACCTCCTTAGATCTTGTTGCTTTCAGCTGTACCAGTGAAATAATGATAACCAGAACACAGAAGATCACTGCTTTTGCCTGTCCATAACCTTTCCACTGCATTCCGGCACGTGCGTAGAATGTCTGGTAAATATTCAGTGCCAGCATTTCTGTCGCATGGTTCGGATCTCCACCTGTAAGAGCCAGGTTCTGGTCAAACAATTTAAATGAATTGGTAAGTGTCAGGAAGACGCAGATCGTGATGGAAGACATTACCATCGGAACTCTGATTTTCCAGAGGATATCCCACTTTGCTGCTCCGTCAATCTCTGCTGCTTCGATCAGATCATCCGGTACATTCTGAAGACCTGCGATGTAAATGATCATCATATATCCGATCTGCTGCCAGCACATCAAAATGATAAGTCCCCAGTAACCGGCTGAAGAATTCAGTGCCAGAAGCGGCTGTCCGATGATCGTAAGCAGACAGTTGATCAGGATCTGCCAGATATATCCAAGTACGATTCCACCAATCAGGTTCGGCATAAAGAAAATAGTTCTGAAAATATTGGTTCCCTTTAACTTCTGTGTCAGAAGCAGTGCCAGACCAAATGCCAGTACGTTGATCAGTAAGATCGATACAATCGCAAATAATACTGTAAATTTAAATGAACTTGTAAATGATGTATCCTTGATTGCTGCGGTATAATTTGATATTCCAACAAATGTTGCATTTCCTACTGTTGTAAACTTACAAAAAGAAAGATAAAATCCCTGTGCAAACGGAATGATAAATCCGATCACAAATGCAAGAAATGTTGGGAGAACAAATATTGGTGCATGTTTTTTCAGTGCCTTCTCCATAGAAATCCTCCTCTTTTCCTTTTGCCCGGAAGGATCTTCCTACCAGGTGGCTCTCATTTCACTTTTTATTTTTATATGGAAAAACGTAGGTTCCCATATCCAGAAAACCCGCTTCGTACAGGCTCTCCTCTCACTTAAAAGGGGCAGGCAAGCCGCCTGCCCCTAGGTCAGTTCTTTTTATGCAACTTATTTATTCATTTGCAAGCTTGTATTCAGATTCCCATCCATCTACGAATGCACTTACTACTGCATCCCAGTTAGCATCTGTCTGATCTGCCGCATAAGCTGTCAGTGCAGATCCAACACCATTTTTCCACTCTTCTGAAGGCATTGTTGAGAAGTTCCATGCTACCGGAGTCTTTCCGTCTTCGGTCATCTGTTTGTCTTCTTTGATAAAGAGATTCTTAGATTCCTGAGCTTTCTTAAACGGAATGTTGAATCCCATATCGTCTGCCATACATTTTGTTCCTTCATCTGAAGTTACACACCAGTCCATAAAATCTAATGTAGCCTGAATATCAGCTTCGTCTGCGTCTTTATTTACGCACCAGTAATTTTCTGTACCTGTGCAGAGTCCCTGGTTTGCTTCATCGCCTACACCAAAGTAAACCGGAAGCATGGTCATGTCATCATCTGTCAGACCGCCATCGATCAGCTGTGTATATTCCCATGTACCATTCTGATAGAATACAGCTTTTTTATTCAGGAATTCATTTCTTGCATCGTCACCTGTCTTTGCAGCAAGATCCTTTGGATCGCATGTGCTGTTGTTGATGTACAGATCCCACATATCGCGATAATTGTCAAGATATGTGCCTTTGATTGCATCTGTTGTGTTAATTCCTTCATCCTGATATTCAAAGTAGATCGGAAGGTTTGCAAGGTGTGTCTTGAATCTCCAATCAGAAGATCCGTCCATACCTGCTGAAGTAAATGCAGAAAATCCAAGTTCAGAAGTTCTATTTGTAATGTCTTCTGCTACTTTTTTCAGATCTGCAAAAGATTTGATGTCATCCGGTGTATATCCTGCTTCTTTTAATAATGTCTTATTTGTGATAATTCCGTATGTTTCAATAACATATCCGATACCTGCTACAGAATCTCCGTCTTTCAGTGCATAATCATCACTTGTGAGTTCTTTGTAAATATCAGAATCTGATAAGTCGTAGCAGTAATCTTTCCAGTTTGCAAGTCCTACAGGTCCGTTTACCTGGAATAATGTTGGTGCTCCGCTCTTTCCCATTTCACTCATCAGAGTGGTTTCATAGTTTCCGGAAGCTGCTGTAACAACCGTTACATCTACACCTGTCTCTTTTGTGTAATCCTTTGCCAGCTGCTGCCACTGCTCATCCTGCTCCGGTTTGAAGTTCAGATAATATACAGATCCTTTGCTGCTGTCCCCTTTACCGTCTGCACTCTTGCCATCGCTCTTGCTTCCACATCCTGCAAAGCATCCAAGTGTCATGATTCCTACCAGCCCCAGTGCCAGCCATCTTTTTTTGTTTTTCATAATTTCCGTTCCTCCTCGTCTGGATTTCTTTTCTATGCTTAAATAATAGCAAGAATCCAATCAAAGACTGTAACAAATCGCAAACCTCCTTTAACAAAAAATATACTTTTCGAAATGTAAAAAATTTGTTATTGATAAAACGGCACCAACAGCCTTCTCCTCCCATCATCTCTCTTTCTCATACTCCCGGATACTTTCATCGGCAATCTCCACCATCTGCGCAGGCGTCATTTTCCCGGCGGCAAGCTGTGGCAGGCACTCCCCGATCGTCTCTTCCTGAAGGATGGAGTTCCATTTCACCTGATAGTTCGGAACGATCTGCGGATTGTTATTGTAGGCATTTACATAATCCTGAAGGAGCTGGCTGATTTCAGTGCGTCCGTTCTTGTCCATCAGCTCTTTCTTCTCTTCCAGATTGAATTTCGTGCGAAATTTCAAAAATTCAACCGCTCCTTCTTTGACCTCCTCGCTGTAAGTGGAAACCACCGCCCAGCCAAAGGTTTCCGGTGAGGCGATCAGTTTATTTCCCGGAAATGCGGAAAATCTTACCTTTTCTTTCCATTCTTCCGGCAACTGGTCGATCATCCAGTATCCGTTCGGGATCATTGCCACCTTTCCTGTGACAAAATTATTGTATGCCACATCGTAGTCAGCATGAATTGCATCTTCTGTTGTATACCAAAACAATTTCTGCAAGGTTTCTGCAATTTCAAGACCGGTATCATTGGAATAGCTTTCTGGGAGAAGCTCTTTCATAAATGCATATCCTTCTTCCGTGTGTGCTGCCTCTGCTGTTGCAATCAGCATCGGCGCCCAGCCGGTTCCTTCAGTGTGAAGTCCAAGCGGTGTGATTCCGTTTGCCTGCAACCGGTCACAGCAGTCCCAGAATTCTTCCCATGTCTCCGGGAATTTCTCAATCCCTGCTTCCGCAAAAAGCTCCGGATTCCAAAACATGCCGGCGCACGCAAATGCCGCCGTACTGATCGGTCCAAGATAGATATTGCCATCCTCATCCGTACAGCCTTCCATCACCGCCGGTTCGATCATATTCCTCCACTCTTCATCCTCTTCCAGATACGGACTCAGATTCTCGATCCGTCCATCCGCAACCATCATCTGATAAAAGGACGGCAGGGTGCGCACATCATAGATCACAGTCGGAAGCTCGTCTGTGACATTTAACCGTTTCAGATTTTTTCGGTATTCCTCTTCCGTCTCCATGATCCATTCCACTTGCATATGATACGTACCGGCATATTCTTCATTAAATGCATCAACGACATCCTGTTCCGTTTTCTTGCCGGAAGTCGGATCTACCGCCAGAATGATCGGAATATCAATCTCCTTTTTCTCTGTGCTCCGGCTTGTCTGCCCCGTATTTTTACCACATCCGGTCAGCACTGTCAGAACCAGTGCGATACAAAACACCGATTGCAAATATTTTCTATAAATCACGTTTCTCCTTTCCGTCATCCGGAATTTGGATTGTACACCGAGTTCCATTTTCTTCTGCCTCATAGTAAAACAGCACATCCTCTCCATATTTCAGCCGCAGTCTGGTCAGTACATTCACCACTCCATATCCGTGTTCCTTATCCTGGAAGCATTTTTTCGCCTCCAGAATCGGATGCCCGTTTAAGGCATTGATCTTTTCCATCATTTCCCGGTCAATCGGCTTCCCATTATTGAATACCACGATTTTCAGCTGGCTATCCTCCCTCGCAATCTCAATCCGGATCAGACCATTCTCATAAATTTCGCAGAATCCGTGCTTGATCGCGTTCTCGACAAGTGGCTGCAAGATCAGCTTCAGCATCCACGTACTCTTCTCTTCCACCTTACACTCAATCTCATACCGGAACAGATTTGCATTCCGGATCTGTTGGATTTCCATATAACTCTTTACATTTTCCAGTTCGTCCTCCACCGTCACGATATCACTGCCCTTGCTGAGTGACAGACGCAGATATTTGGAAAGTGCCTGAATCATCTTCATGGTTGTCTCTTCTCCGTTTATCCGCGCAAGCATGTAAATTGTATCCAGCGTATTATAAAGGAAATGTGGGTTGATCTGTGCCAAAAGCATGTTCAACTCCGTCCGTCTGAGCACCCCTTCCTGTTCTTTGATCTCTGCCAGAAGATTCTCAATATTTTTTAGCATCTTATTGTAGGAATGTCCGATCTGATCCAGTTCTGTATTGGTATTCAGTTCAATCAGGCGACTGAAATCATTTCCGTCAAACTGTGTCATCTCTTCACTGATCTCCCGGATCGGACTGGTGAACCGCTTGGAAAAATAGATACTGAGCACAACCGCTACCACTGCCACAAACAGATAAATCCCGATCAGCACCGTAAGTACCCTCATCGTTCCCTGTGTCATTACACTCGACGGAACGACTGTGAACACCGTCATTTCAGAGCTGCTTTCTTTGTAAATGGAGCAGACACCACCGCTCACTCTCCGGCTTTTTGCAAGAATACCACTTGTTTCCTGTGCGCTGATCTTATAGACTTCCTGTTTTACCGCATCCGAAATCTTCGTCCCTTTCGGGCACCAATCAGCACATAAATTTCCCTTCTTATCCAGAATTCCGATCTGCACTTCATCTGTCATACTCCGATCCTTTCCAAGTATCGTTTCCAGAAAGCTGTCATTCATCTTGATGAGCAGCAGTCCTGGTTTGCTGGCGTATTCCATGCTGTGTACATATCTTCCGATAAACAATGCTTCTTTCTCCGTCCCAAACAGAGTATCCTTCGCCCAGAACCATTGTGTTTTCGCATAAGAATCTCCCATGTAATCTTCCAGATGGCTGTCTGAAAAATCTTCATAATCAATATGCGAGTAGGATCTGGCATAAACATTATTTTTATTATCTACATAGCAATATTCTGCCACATGATCCAGATTCATATAGGCAAAATATTTCTGAAGAGAGTTCTTTTCCACATCTGCAAATGAAGCTTTTTTCAGACTTTCCTGAACCTGATCGTAAGTAATACATTCTGCTGTCCCTTCATCCGCCTCTTTTGACAGTGTATCCAGAGCCAGCCCCATCTTCTCATTTAAAAATTCATATTTATCTGTAACCTCTGTGGTCAGACTCTGCCTTACATAAATCCAAACACCGATGCTTGACAGCAAAATTGCCAGCAACAACAGCCCCATTATATATCGAAGGTATTTTCTCTGTATTCCGGATTTAATCATCCATTTCTTCATTCTTCGTAATCCTTTTTGTATTCACTCGGTAATTTTCCTGTATATTCTTTAAATAAATGTGAAAAATAGGATGCATTGCTGATTCCCACCTGCTCACATACCGTTCCTATACTCTCACATCCATCCTGGATCAGCCTCTTTGCTTTCTCCATTCTCTGCTGTAAGAGATACTTTTTAAAGGTCATATGAAATGTATTTTTAAATACACGCCCGAAATATACCGGATTCAGATAAATCTGCGTTGCCACCTGAACAATAGAAAGTTCTTCCTCCTGCAAATGCTCACCGATATAAGAAAGTGCCACTGTCATATATTCCTTTGCACATTTATTTTCTCCGCTTTCTGCGTATTTTTCCCGTTCCTCAATTGCTTCTCCGAGGATCTTATAACTGACATCTACCGCCTGTGCTGCTGTCAGACTCTCCATATTCGAATAATAATTCCGGAACTGTTTCTGCAGTTTTTCCGTCATTCCGTAAGTATCGTTCAGCATCATCTCCGCTTGCAGCATAACCTTATGTATATAACGGATCTGTAACTCTTCCTCATGTGGAAGTGCGTAGATCAACGCAATAAAAGCCTGTTTTAACTCTTTAAACGCATTCTTCCGAACAGCATTGACGATCGTAAGTCCTGCCTCTTCACAATCACTTTTTGCCGCTTTTTCTTCCTTTTTCACAGGTATGGAAAAAGTATTCTCATTTGTGGCACTGCTGCAGATTGGCTCGAAAAGTCCCTGCGCCTCTTCGTAACTTCGGCGGATTCCATCCAGTCCTTTATACGGTTTGGAAATCGATGCAGTAACCGGACTTTTCTGTTCCCTTTTAACCTGTTCCAGAATCTGTGCAATCTCGCGTACTGTCGCATTTTCCTTTGTCTTGATCAGAAATACATGACAACCTTCTGCCTTTTCAAAATGCCAGAAAAAATACCGCTCTGAAAACATTTCTTCCAGAGATTGTATCAATTCCAGCCTGGCTGCTTCGTAATTCAGTGCATCCGTAATCTTATATGTAAGATCAAGATCCACACACATTGCAATAAAACGGTCGTCCTCTTCAATCACATCTTTCAAGATCGCAAATACTTCCTGCACCTTTTCATAGGAAATTTTATTCTGTAAATATTTCTGTACAACAACCTGGAGAAAACTGGTGGAATCTTTTCGGATCATATTTTCCCAGCTTTCATAACGCTCTTCGCTCTCCAGTTTCTCCATACAGGTCTGGTATGCGCCCTGCATGGTCTCCTGCAGTTTATCTTCCTCGATTGGTTTCAGCAGATATGCATATGCACCAAGATCACACGCCTGCTGTGCATAATTAAAATCACGGTACGCACTGAGCACAATAAAAACCGGATCCAGCTCTGTCTTCTGGATCTCTTCCATCACCATCAGACCGGAAACCTGTTTCATCCGGATATCCGTCAGTACGACATGGGGCTTCACTTTTTTGATCACTTCGATTGCCTGCTCCCCACTCTGTGCCTGACCGGCAACTTCAAATCCCATCTCATTCCAGTTGTACGTCTTAACCAGTCCCTGCAGAAGGATTGGTTCGTCATCTACAATCACAAGTTTTAATAATTTCATACCATTTTCCCCATTCCTGATAATCTTCCTACTTCTTATTTTAGATAAGACATGATAAAGAATTTATCAAAAACTATACTTCTGATGCAAAAAATCATACTTTTACCAAAAATTATACATTTCGGAAAAATAAATAGCAAGAAATTTAAAAAAGCCGTTACATGATCGATATGATCAGATCCGGTTGCAAGTGATGATAAAATCGTGGTATCAGAAAGCGGTGAACAATGATCTCCAAAGCATCCTCCACCCATTACAGCTGCTATTGTAGCATATACGACCGGTGTTAAAGCTCCACCAGATATATTCAGAGCCATCTGTACACAGATTGGTGTAACAATCGCATAGGTTCCCCATGAAGTTCCTGTAAAGAATGCAATAAAAGCAGATACTACAAAAGTCAATGTCATAAGGATCGTCGGTGTCATCCAGCTTTCTGTAATAGAAATTACATAATCTGCAGTTCCTTCGGAATCTCCTATAAAAAAAAAGCTGGCAGACAAATGTATTTTTTCTCATCTGTCTGTCAGCTTTCTAATTCTTATTCTAATTTGATTCTTTGTTACAAATTATCGTATAGTCTTATTTTCTTTTTCTGCGTTTCCAGGCAAAGCCGCCCATACCTGCTCCGAGCGAAGAAACTGCAAGTCCAAGCCAGCCAAGTACACTTGCCGGATCTCCTGTTTTTACAGAATCGTTTCCGCTTGTCTTGGATCCATTGGTTGTACCATCTGTCTTCTTTACAGATGAGCTGCCTTTCTTTACAAGTGCTTTGATCGCTTTGTTCAGGCTGTTTGTTGCATTATCTACTGCTTCCTGGCTTTCTTTTGCTTCCAGTGCTTTCTGGGCATCTGAAAGTGCGCTCTGCAGTGCTTTCCAGCTATCTGCTGTGTAATCTGCTTCTTTAAGCGCTTTTGCATCTGCAATTGCTTTTTCAAGAGAAGCAGTATTGATTGCAACCGGTTCTTCTTCAGCTTTAACCAGTGCATCTTTTGCTGCATTTAAAGCAGCAAGTGCCTGATCAACTGCATCCTGACTTTCCTTTGCTTCCAGTGCAGTACGTGCGCTCTGCAGTGCTGCCTGGTATACACTCCAGCTATCTGCTGTGTAGTCTGCTTCTTTAAGGTTATCAGCTTCTGCAATTGCAGCTTCCAGTGCTGTTGTATCAACCTCTGCCGGTGCCGGAGTCTCTGCTATCTTGTAAGTAAATGTAAGAGGAGTTTTATAACCTGTTGAAGCTACTGTAATCTGGAATTCCGTTCCAACTACCGCATCCTTAAACGGATCTGCATCTGTCTTGATCGTACCATCCTTATTGATAATAACTACGGAGCCTCTTCCACTTGCTGCATAATCTTTACCATTTACATTTACAGAAGTAATATTTCCAAGATAAGCTTTAAGCGCATCTGTGTCAAATCCTTTTGCCTCTACAAGTTTCTTATTCTCTGCATCATATGCTGCAGGCATATCTTTTGTTGTCAATGTAAATGTTGTAACAACATCTGCATATTTCTTGCTCTTATCTTTAATTGTGAGAGTATATTTTCCAGGTTTTACAGAAGCTGCTGCTCTGCTCTCTGTCGCTACTTTAAAAGTCAGTACCTTACCTTCTACCGACACATCCAGTCCAGCCACACTGTATTCCGGATCAAATCCTTCTGGAAGCTGTACATTGATTGTAGTCTCGCCTGCTGTAATGTCTGCATCGGCGACTTCCACTTTTGTAATCTCTGATTTTACAGGAACATAGATATCTGCGATATCCATTGTATACACACCATTTGTTGTATAATACTCAATGCTGTCAATGGTCTTGCCCATCATAGATTTGTAATGTTCAGATGATGTCGGGCAACCATGTACTTGACTTGTAAATCCAGTACTCCATGCGAGTTTCGTACCTAACCAGATATTTTCTAAATGACGCATACCATAAGCGGTTCCGTCGGTTGTCTTTACTACAACTGCATTTACATTGTCTGATGTGATTTCTTCTGGAAGTCCATCAAGATCAAGCTCGTAATCTCCATAAGATGATTCGGTTGAAAGTTTTGCTGTAACTCCTTCTACCTTCGTTGCTTCCTGACCTTTTACTTCACTGAACACAAGTTTTCCATCTTTATCAAGTGATGCTTCTTTATAGTTTACAGGTGTATCTTTAAGCTGATAATATGCATAAGTATCATTTTCAAACAAAGTGTCTTTTCCAGTCAGTGTTGTGGTCGTTGTCTGTCCTCTGTTTGTAACTGTAATGCTTACAGAATCGTCATCGCTTACTTTTTTGTATTTTGAAAGATCTACAGAAGAAGTTACCTTTACTGCATAGGTGATACCATCAATCTTGGATCCATCTACTTTTTCATGGTATGATCCACCTGCAAGGCCTTTGGTTCTGGTCTTGTTCTTTGTCGCAGAAGTAAATGCATCTACCGCAATATTATTACCTGTTGTTTCAGCTTTGTAAAATTCTGCGTATGGGATGTTCATGAGAACATATTGCACTTTTTCCAGAGCCTTAATCGCTGCATTCAGATTACTTGCGGCGTCCTGCAATTCTTCCTTTGTTGAGTTCGCATTGTCAAGAACCTGCTTCGCTTTTTCATATTCAGTCCGCATTGCAGTCCAGCTGTCAGTTATATAATCTGCTTCTTTGAGTTTGTCTGCTTTTGCAATTACATTATTTAATACTTTTGTCGGTGTTGCAATGTTTTCTTCCGTTGCCTGGAATTCATAGGTATAATCTTCATATCCAAGTGCTCTCACTGTCAATTTCCAGTAACCGGTTCCATCATATCCCGCTGGCAGCTGGCATCTGATTGAATCTGTCAGCCCAAGCTGGATTCCCATAGATTTATGCATCCAGTTATCTGCTGCAAATTTTGTTCCATAAGTTATAACCGGTGTGCTATATGTGCTGTCATTCCCATAATATGTCCATGTTACTGCCTGCATATTTGCACCAAGATCTCCATATGAGCCTCCGATGTCTACTCGAAGGAATTCTCCATAAGAACCATTGGCTTCCTGTACTTCCGGCTCTACACCTGTTGCGGTTTTTAATGCCTGATCTTTAATTCCGGAATCTGTTCCTTCATTCTTTCTTGCTGTAAATGTAAATCCATCTCCGGATTTTACTGCTTCTTTCAGTCCATATGTGTTTGCTGTTACATTTGCAGTTACTGAATATGAATTCAGATTTACTTCTCCATATCCGCCCTGTAATGTTCCACCATTTTCTACGACTGTATATTTTACTTTCAATGAATCCAGATCTGCTGTTTTTACCTTAACCGGCACATATTTCAGCCCGGTTACTTCATAATCTTTCTGCGTAAATGAACTTCCATTTTTTGCTGTAAATACACCTTTTGCATAAGTATAAGTCGTACCATCTGTCATCACTGCCTGATCTTTACCTTCCCAATGTGACAAATAATGTTTTTCACCCTCAGTGTCTTCAATCACTGCAGTACACTGAAAACTTCCTCTGTGAAGTCCATGGTTTGTTGTAGCTCTTGTAACAGTGTCAAACGCACCTTTATCATATTCATCACGTGAATCCTTAACATCTGACGCTTCTATGCTTCCTGCATTATACACCCCTTCATTTGCCCAATACTCAGCCCAGCTCATTCCAACATAAACATAAGAATATTCACTGTCTTCTCCAGGCACTTTATAAGTAAATGTATACGGCTGATATCCATCTTCTGCAATTGTTACAGCAAATGCATCTCCTGCTTTTGCATCTTTGAATACATCTTGTTCAAGATCAAGTTTGCCATCTTCTTTAATCAGTTTTACTGCTTTCTTTCCAGATGCTGCATATTCTTTTCCATTGACTGTAACAGAAGTAATATTTTTTAAATACGTCTGAAATTCTTCTTCCTCAACATCATCATTCTTTACCACAGCCGGATTTTTATCATCCTCATTATATTTTACCGGCATTGTCTCTGTGTAAACATTAAAAGTCGTTGAAATCGGTACATAATTTCCATTCCTATCGCTAAGCGTAACTGTATATCTACCTTTTGCAAGTGCTTTCTTAAAATTAATTGTTCTTGTAGTTGTCTTGCCATCTGATTTGATCTCAACAGAATATGCATCTTCATCGATTCCATCAATTTTATATTCTTCTTCAAAATCATTTGGAAGTCCACTTACCGTTATAGCTGTTTTTTCTGATTTCACAGATACATCTGCTACTGATACTTCTCCGTCAAATTTCTTTGCAACTTGCTGATCCATCGGAATTTCATAAATACCCTGATCTGTGTAGTAAGTTACTTTATTGATCGTCTGTCCCATCATGGCAGCATAATCTTTGGAATCCAGTGTGTTCCCATGGGATTCTGTTACAAATCCAGTACTCCATGCAAGTTTTGTTTTCTTCCAGATATTTTCCACATGGCGAAGTCCATAACTGCTTCCTTCTTTTGTGCTGACCACTACACCATATACAGTATTCACATTTTTCAGATCCTCACTCGTAATATCTAACTGGTAATCACCATATCTTGATGACGTAGAAAATTCAGTTGTCGCATTTGTCAAAGTTGTCGGTTCTGTTCCTTTTACTTCGCTAAAGCTAAGACTTCCATCCGCATTTACAGTTGCCTCTTTATAGTATGACGGTGTATCACTTAATGTGTAATAAGAATAGCTTGCGCTTTCAAATAATGCATCTTGTCCTTTATATGTAACAGTATTTTCTTTTCCTTTAATATTTGTTGTAATCGTAACTTCACTTTCATCATCAACCTGTGCATATTTTTCTAATACAGATCCATCACTGATCTTAACCGGAAATGTTACGCCGGTAATATCAGAACCATCGCTGTTCACATGATAAGAACCCGATGCCAGTGAAGCTCTGGTCTTCTGTTTTGTTGCTGATGAAACAGTATCCGCACCTGTCACTCCATCTGCTTTGTAGAAATCAGCATATGGAATGTTCATTAATACATAGACTTCTTTCTGTGCATCTGGTGTTTTCGGCACAAGTGCATCAATTGCTTTTGTTAACTCTGTTGTTGCTGTATCTACTACTGTCTGGGATTCTTTTGCTGTAAGAGCTTCTTTTGCTGCTGTTAACTTTTCCTGCATTGCTGTCCAGCTTGCTTCTGTGTATGCGTCCTTACTTAAGCCATCTGCTGTTGAAATTGCATTTTCAAGAGCGGATGTATCTACTGTTATTTCAGTTGAAGCTGTTGGTGCGGACTGAATTGCCGCAAGTGCAGCTGCTTTAACTGCTGTTGCTGTACGTGTAGCACTACTTACCGCATCTGTTTTCCAGCTATTCACTACATCTTCTGTCGCATCTTTTCCTTTAAGCAGCGTCTTGATTCCTTTTGATTTATCATAAGCTTTATTAAAGTAACTGCTATTTCCAGAATCATATCCTTCTCCTGGTGTTACAGTAATATCTTCAAATTTTCCATTTTTTACTGTAAGACTTACCTCTACATCATATTCATTCCATTCATCATCCGAATCTATAGATTCTATTCTTGTTACATGCGCCGTTTTCGTATAAGTTCCATCTGCTGCAACTTCGTTTCCCGATGCCGCAAACACCGTCGACGGACAAAGTCCAGCTACCATCGACATCGCCACAGCCATTGTCATAGCTTTTGTCTTAATTGTTCCCTTTCCCATAATTACCTCCTTGTTGTTGATAAAATTTATTATTAAGTTAGTTTATGCTAACCCATAATTAAAAAAAATTAACCTATCTGCGCCTCTCTCTCCGATTCTCTTTTTACGATCGGAAGCAACTTTTTACTTATCATTCCCATCACAAATCCGGTCACTGTACCGGCGATCAGAAGTGCCGGAAGATAATAGATCAGTTTCAGATTCTCTACCACAACTGATGCCACAATAATCTGACCGATATTGTGTGACACGCCTCCGGCGATACTGACTCCGGCTACGGAAAATCCTTTCAGCCTCTTCATCAGCGTCATGACCAGAAAGCTTAAGATTCCTCCTGCCAGGCTGTAAACGATCGACATTCCATTTCCAAATAAAAAGCCGGTCAGCAGGATTCGCATAACTACCACCAGAAATACTTCCGGAAATTCCAGAAAGTACATCCCAGTCACTGTCACCAGATTGGCAACTCCGAGCCTCATTCCCGGTATCCCGAAATTGATCGGTATTAAGCTTTCCACATAACTGAATATCATCGCCAGCGCAACCAGCATTGCCATATTGGCAAGTTTTTTGTTTTTATTCATCTGTTTTTCCTTTATCATTTTGCGATCGTATCCGGAGCTACATCTTCCGGATCTGAAGTTCCAAAGCTCTGGTCATTCTCATTTTCCAGAACCTCTACTACGAGCTTATGTGGCAGACAGACGATCGTCTGTGTATGCCCGCTGATCTTTCCCTGCTCTTCACAGTATCCATCCGGGCAGTTTGCCTCTTCCATATACGCCTTTCCGTCTTCGATCCGGATCCGGTTATAAAAATCGCCATCCTTTACTTCGATGGTCTGATCCTTCGACAAGGAATACGTTCCATAGATTTTCCCATCCAGCGTAACCCGGATCTGCTTTCCTTCTTCCCCTCTCGTCAGCTGCATCACAAGCAGCATCGCAAGCGCAATCACAATAATTCCTGCTCCAAGTATCAGATCTTTCTTCTTCATCTTCTATACACCCAGCCAGAGCAGAAGAATCAGTAAGATTACTGCCCGCAAAATCGTAAACCGGAATTCATTTCCACGAAGTCCTTTTACTCCGGTATGAATATTTCCTTTCGGGCAGGTATCGATACATTTCTGACACTGGAAACAGTCTCCTTCTACCTTCGGAGATCCATCTTCCGGAAGTCCGATGTTAGAAGGACATTTCTTTGTACATGCCTTGCATCCTTTGATGCAGTTTTCCCGGTCTCTGTGAAGTGCGAAAAACGGAAACACCGGAAGCAGGGAAAACACAGCTCCCATCGGGCAGAAATTTCTGCAGAAAAACCGTTCTTCAAAACACATTCCCACAAGGATCAGAACCAGAAGAACGAGTCCCACCAGATATCCGCCAAGCTTAAAGTTGCCGGCATGGAGCATGGAAAATACATCCCACGGGCTGGTTCCTTTTGCCTTGCTGTAGACGCCGGCAAAGCACAAGATTGAAATCAGTGCCAGTACAATATATTTCAGATAACAGAGCTTTTCTGTCCATGCATCCGCAATCTGAAGAGGTTTCTTTTTCATCTTTTTACAGATCCACACATAGAGTGCATGCACACCATCTCCCAGTGTACCGAACGCACAAGCGAATCCGCAAAAGAATCTTCCGAACAGAATGGTGTAAATGCAGATCACAACCAGTACTGTCACAAAAGAGGTCATGGCAACCTTTTCGCCTGCACCGATCTGTGTAAAGATGTATTTCACTCCAGCAAATGCCGCTGTATACACAGATGGGATAAACAGGAAATACAGTACCTGGATCAATACTCTCAGCCATATATGTAATTTTTTTATATCTTTCGCCGTTAAATTATGAATATCCATCTTTTTCACGTTACTTTACCGCCTTTTCCAGAGCCTGTTCCGATGCATTTTTGATTCCAGTCGAGCTGAATGTCGCACCACTGATCGTATCTATATCTGCGCTCTGTGCATCGATGATTTTGGGAATAATATCCTTTGCCATGGAAAGGTATGCTCCGTCTTCTTTCTCTGCCGATATCACATTGATCTCTACAATCTTGCTTTTCTCAATCTTCACTTCTACCTGGATCGTTCCGCCAAATCCATCAGCTTCCCCGGTATAGGTTCCGTCCTTGTAGTTTGTGGAACCTCCATTTCCGCTGTCTGATTGTCCGTTTCCGGCAACCTGTGCGGAAAGCCGGGCGATCTCATCTTCTTTCGCACGCACATCCAGCACTGAATTGTATCCCAGCAGAACTCCCACGATCGCGAGCATACTTACCAGTCTTACCCAGAATTCTCTCATTGTTATTCAGCCTCCATATCTGTCGGTCTTTCTGCTGCTTCCAGTACTTTTTTGCATCCTTCCAGGATTGCATTGGAAGAGCAGGTTGCACGGGAAACAGTATCAATATCCTCCGGCATTCCTTTATCTATGATCTGGGATACCACACCTTTTATGCTTGAAGTACCATTTGCAGCTTTCGTGATATATCTGTCATTACTGCTGTCCCCATCGCCCGTGATATCCGTGATTGCCATAATCTTGTCGTCGCGGATCGTCACCGTCATCGTCAGATTATATTCTTCAAAATCTTCGTCATCATCCGGCTTACAAGGAACGGTCACCTCATAGATTCCACTGATATACTTTGTATTTTCCTCATCTTTTCCGTCTTTCGACTCAAGCTGTGCGATTGCTGTTTTCAGCTTTTCCACCGCTTTATCAACCGCAGTCTGTTTCGTTTCCTCAAGTGCATCTTTTGCGTCCGCAAGTCTGGTCTGCAGAACTGCCCAGCTCGTTTCTGTGTATGTATCCTCTTCCAGCTTCTCAGCTTTCTCGATCAGTTTTTTTAATTCTGTCAAATCCGGCTTCTCATCAATGGATTCTCCATTTGTCACTTTCTCTGCCTGTTTCAGTGCATTCTTGATCGCATTTAACAGTCCTTTGGAACTGTAGGTTGCTCCTGACACCGTATCTACATCGTCTGTCTTCTGTGTCCTTATCACCTTTTTCACAACATCCATTGCGCGGTTAAAGAACGCTTCATCATCTGAACTTTCTGTAATCAAAATCGCTTTGATCGTCTTTTCCTGGATCACGACTGCAACGGATACATCTCCGCTGTAACCATCTGCTGTTCCGTAATAGATTCCTTCCTTGTACGGAACGGTTCCGGTTACGGTAGAATTATTGTCGTCTGATGAACTATTGTTATTACTGTTGTTGCTGTTGTTATTGTTATTCTGCGAAGTATCTGATGTACCATTTACCGCAGCCTGACTCAGTGCATCCCGGACTGCCTGGATAATTCCGACTGAACTGTAGGTTGCTCCTGACACCGTATCCACATTGGTGCTCTGTGTCGCAATAATCGAATCGATCAGAGAAGCTGCTTTGGAAATATAATCGCTTCCGTCACTGTTCTCCACAATCTGGATGGATGCGATCTTCCCTCCGCTGATTTCTACCATAACCTTCAGCGGACCGCCAAATCCGGTTCCCGAACCGTAATAAGTTCCGTCCTTATACGCTGCCGCATCTTCTACCTGTGCCACACTAGTTGAGCTTCCTGCCGCCGCCCCTGTCTGACCGGACTGCGCCTGTCCTGTCTCACTGGTATCCTTTTCCCCGGTCAGCGCATTTTTTACCGCGCTGATGATTCCTCTGGAACTGAACGTTGCTCCCGATACAGTATCCACATCCAGCGTCTGTCCTTCGATGATCTTGTCGATCACCGCTTTCGCACGCGTGAAAAACGCCGCATCATCGGAAGAGCTCAGAATATCAATCGAAACGATCTGCTTGTCCTTGATCAGTACCGATACGGTGATGTCTCCTGCATACCCGGTTCCGGTTCCCTTATACACACCATTCTCCAGGTCAAATGATCCTTTGGCTGCTGTCTTTTTTTCTTCTTTCTTCTCTTTTGTCTCTTCTTTTTTTGCCGGTGTTTCTTCCCGTGTCGCTGCATAGACCGGAGCCTCATATCCACTTAAAGAGCCTGCCACGCACGCCGTAACCAGTGCAACTGAAAGAACGGGTGCAAACGGTTTTAATTTTTTACCGGTTTCTTTGATGTCCATCTCTCATTATCCTCTCATTTCACACAAATTATTTCGTAATAACCTTCATGTCAAGATCCGTTGTAAAGCTGTCTTTCAGACCTTCTGTCACATAAATCGTCCCATCATCTGTCGCAAAGATCGCCTCAAACTCATTACTGTGCGCCTTCCAGAACTCTGCCGCTTTTTCTTCTCCCATGATAAAAAGGGAGGTGGAAAGTCCATCTGCAAGGGTTCCGTCCGAGCTTACGATCGTGACAGATACCAGTCCGTTCTCTGCCGGATATCTGGTCTTTGGATCAATAATGTGATGATAGGTCACACCATCCTGTTCAAAATAGCGTTCATATCCACCAGATGTGATCACCGCTTTATCCTGAATAGATAAAACTCCCAGATAATCCTCTGTGTCGTCCGGACTCTGTACCGCAACCCGCCAGTTACTTCCGTCTGTCTTGGTTCCGAGTGCCTGTACATTTCCACCCAGATTTACCAAACCACTTGTAATCCCGTTTTCTTTGAAAATATCCATAATCCGCGAAGAAGTATAGCCTTTTGCAATTCCTCCAAGGTCGATCTTCATCTGGTCATCTTCAAAAGAGATTTCTCTCGTATCCTTATCGTATAAGATCTTCGCTGCATCCACATGCTTCAGAAGCCCTGTCAGTTCGTCAGCTGATGGGACACGGAAATTCTGTGTCGGAAATCCCCACGCCTCCATAACCGGATAAATTGCGATATCAAATGCCCCATCCGTTTCCTTATTCAGTTCCAGTGCGCGCTTCACAAGATATCCGCCATCTTCTGAAAGTGTTGCACTTTTCTGTTCATTCAGTTTTACAATCTCACTGTCTGCATTTCCCGTTGATAAAAGTGTATCTAATCTTTCAATCTCTGCTTCAGCGGCATCCACCGCATCCTGTGCTTTTTCTCCATATGCTGTCACTGTCATATAGGTATCCATTGCAAAAATGTCTTTTGATGCCTCATTATCCTGAGAGGTTCGTTCTGTACTTTCCTTCGAACTGGCTGTTCCTTCACTATTTTTACTCTTTGTTGTATTCTGATCACCTTGACCGCATCCACCCGCGAATACAGATGCGCACAGACAGACCACAATGATTTTATTTTTGAATTTCATTCTGTTTCCTCTTGTTTGTATTCTCTAACTTAGAATAGTTTATATTACTGCAAGTTAGTATGTCAACATTGAAGTTGTTAGTTAAGAAACTTTCTCATTTTACAATTCATACTTGTATTCAAAAAGAGCTTATAGAAAATGTGCCATTACATTTTCCATAAGCTCTTTCGTTTTTTTCTAAGATTCTAATGTTTTACTCATAACATATCTTCGTTTCCCGCCATACTTCTTTGTCTCGAGAACTGCCTTCATTCCAAGCTTTTCCATATTGCGAAAACTGTATATATTATCCGGATGAACTGTTGCCATCAGATACCTCATCTGCTTATTTTTTACGATTGCTTCTGACTGACAGAAAAGCTCATATTGCAGTCCGTATCCCTGATACTCCGGTACTACAACAGCAATCTCCAGATGCGCAACCCGCTTCATTTCTTCCCTGGAAATCTTCAGATATTCTCCCAGGTTGTCCTCTGCCAGTCCGGGAATACGGACAATCATGATTGCTGCAGTCTGTCCATTTTTCTTTGCCAAAAGGGTAAATCCTTCCTCACGGATATGCTTTGCAAGAAATTCTTCATCCTCTGCCTCAAACCATTCTTTCACGGGAACAATTTCTCCGGCAAGCTTTACTATACGACAAATTTCAGGAAGATCCTCCTCATTCGCCCTGCGGAACTGAAACGCATTTCTCTTCATCATACTCTCCATTTACAGCATCTCAACAAACGCAGCAAGTCTGGTGTTCAGCTGTCCGATGTCTGCCTGAGAGTAATCGGTTTCCACACTGATATACGGAATTCCCTTTTCACCTGTCACAAACTTGCGGATGGTATTAGTCTCCACATTGTAGGTATGACAGGCCTGAAGGATCATATCTACCACACCGTCTACCTGATATTCGTCGATCAGTCTTCCAAGAAGCTCCAGACGATTCGGGTTCGGCGTCATAACAGAACATCCAATGCTGAGGTATCTTCTTGCTATTGCATCGTAGATATCTTCTGCGTCCTCGTCTACCAGCTTGTCAATGGATTTTGCACCGCTGCAATTTTCAAAAGTTACAACAATACCACCGTTGTCTTCTACGGCACGGATTACTTTTTCAGTTGCTCCTCCGATTGGACATCCTGTGATCAGGATACGTGGTTTCTTCTCTTCTCTTTTGCCCTCTGCATATTCTTTTTCAATCTTCGCAGTAAGAGCATCCACTTCACCCGGGATCAGAGAACGGTCAAATTTGAAGGTGCTTCCGTACAGAACTTTGAACAGATCCTGTCCTTTGATCGGAGCCGGATCATATCTCATTGCTTCATAAAGTTTCTTTAAGGATCGACGTGCCTGATTCTCTGTCTTTACAGCTTCACGAATCTGCTCTTCCGTGATCGTCACGCCAAATTTCTGTTCCAGATATTCCTTGAAACGGATGATCTCGCCTTTCCAGAGTTGAAGTCCCGGTTCTCTCTGGCTATTCGGAAGTTCCATGATAAATACATCTTTGAATTCTGACATATATTCATACATCTTCTTCTTACCATCACAGGTTGTTTCCCCAACTACTACATCTGAGAAATAGAAGAACGGACATTTGTCTGTCTTTGCAAATCCATAGCTTGATTTGATCAGCGGACAGAGGTTCTTCGGAAGATCTTTCTCTGCTTCCGGAATTGTCTCATCAGAAGTTGAGCAAAGACTTACGCATCCTGCCCCCATCGCCATTGCAATCTCTTTCGGGAAGTATGTACAGTACGATCCAACAACCGGAACCCCTTTCTCTTTTAACTCCTTGACAGCCAGAAACGATTTCTGTCTCTGCTCTGCAAATTCCTCAAATACCTCTGGTAAATCTTTAATCAGTTCCATTTTCATTATCTCCTTTTATCCTTTTTTTCTCTGGCAAGAAGTGCTGCCCCGTATGCCCCCGCAAAACGGCCAAACTCTTCTGATTCCACTTTCTGATCCAGCTTGTCTGACAGGATTCCTGTGAAATAAATGCTGTGACTGAGTCCTCCGGTCAGGATCACTCTGTCTCCAAGTTCCTTTTTCTGCGCAAGCTGCACTACTTTATTGGCAACAGAATCTACAACTCCGGCCGCAATATCTTCACGCTTTTTTCCTTCTCCGATATAGTTAATCACCTCAGATTCGGCAAATACCGTACAAAGTGAGCTGATCGGAATAACTTCTCCTGCTGCCGCCATATCAAATAATTCATTGATCGTAACACCCAGGCGGTTCGCCATGATCTCCAGAAACTTTCCTGTTCCCGCCGAACATTTATCATTCATCTGGAAATCGGATACCATTCCATTCTGTACAATGATCACCTTCGTATCCTGTCCTCCCACATCAATGATCGAACAGTCCCCCCCTGCAAGTTCACGACCACCTCTGGCATGGCAGGTAATCTCTGTAATTACATGATCTGCAAAATCAACTGCGATTCTTCCATATCCTGTAGCAACTACCTTTGTATCATCTGAGGTAACATCTACCCCCATCTCAAGCAGCTTATTCTTGATCTTTTCGCAAGTCTCTTTGCTGCTCCATCCTGTCGGCAGTACGAAATGTTCTTTCTTATCTCCTTCAACAACAACCTTGGATGCTGTTGATCCGATATCAATTCCTACATAATTCATATTTCTTCCCTTTTCTCTCTTTAATGACATCCTGTTTCTATGCTGTTTTTCCAAAATGCCTCTGGTTATTAGGATAACATTTTCATAATATTTCTTCAATAAAACTGCCTGTTTTACTTATTGTTTATCCGGATAGACCGACTTCTCTATAGAGTTTTTCTATTATAAAATTTCTCCGATATGTAGTACCTTCTATTCGGAATTTCCTGTTAAAAAAATGAGCCTGCCTAAAAAGCAGACTCATGCACTATTCTTCATTCTGATAGCGGATTTCCATCAGGCAGAGTCCCTGCGGCGGTGCCGTGACCGCTTCCCTGGTTCTTTCTCCGCCTTCCAAAAGTTCCTTTACCTTTTCCGGTTCGTAAAATCCTCTTCCGACACGCACCAGTACCCCGGCTATGATGCGCACCATGTTATACAAAAATCCATTTCCCGTAATCCGGATCGTAATATGCTCTCCGCTTTGCAGAATCTGCAAATCCGTGATTGTCCGCACCGTTGTCTTTGCATTAGTACGGATACAGCAAAATGGTGCAAAATCGTGTTCTCCTTCCAGATAAGCCGCTCCGCGTCTCATCTGCCCCACGTCCAGGTCAAAACTTACAAAGTAATTATAAAGCCTCTCTGTCGGAATCGGCACTTTCGTATTGATGATATGATATTCATAGGTTTTCAGAGTATCCTGATAACGTGGATGCCAGTTAAGGTCCACCTCATCTGATTTTACAACTACAATATCTTTCGGAAGACGCTGATTCAGGGCATAAGAAAAACGTTCTGCCGGTATCCTGCTTTCCGTGTCAAACACAGCAATATTTCCTCTTGCATGAACCCCGGAATCCGTCCGGCTCGCCCCTATCACCTGAATCTCTTCTCCGGTGAGCTTACAGATTGCCTTATTCAGCACTTCCTCGATCGTAATTCCATTTGGCTGGATCTGCCAGCCACAATAATTTGTTCCATCATAAGCCACTGTTAATCTGATTCTTCTCATCTTATGACTCCTTAAAAGATCCACAGCTTGAATGGAACATATCTTCCAACAACAAATGTGATCACAACATACAGGATCGTAATCAGGTATGCCATGTGGTCAGCACTCTTATAAATCAGAGGTTTCATCTTGGTTCTGCCATTGCCACCGCGATAACATCTTGCTTCCATTGCCATTGCAAGATCATTGGCACGGCGGAATGCGGATACAAAGAGCGGAACCAGGATTGGAATCATTGCCTTTGCCTTCTGGATCAGATTTCCACTTTCCATATCCGCACCTCTGGCAATCTGTGCCTTCATGATCTTATCCGTTTCCTCCAGAAGGATCGGAATAAAACGAAGTGCGATCGACATCATCATCGAAATCTCATGTACCGGTACATGGATCTTATTCAATGGGTGAAGAAGCTTCTCCAGACCATCTGTCAGTGAATTCGGTGTAGTTGTCAGTGTCATAAGTGAGGATCCCATAATCAGATAGATCAGCCGGATCGCCATATAAACCGCTGTGCTTAAGCCGTACTCCGTGATCTTGATAAAGCCCACATGGACCAGTGTCTTTCCGCCCGGTGTCAGAAATAAGTTGAAACATACTGTGATCAGAAGAAGAATGATAATTGGCTTCAGTCCTCTGACAATGAATTTAAACGGTACCTTCGCCAGCTTAATGCATCCAAACAGGAACACAGTCGCAAGTACATATCCCAAAATACTTTTAAATGTAAAAAGAGAAATCAAATACAGCAGTGTGCATACAATCTTCACGCGCGGATCCAGCTTATGGATACGGCTGTCAGCCGGATAATATTGTCCAATCGTTATGTCTCGAATCATTTGGCTGCCCTCTCCTTCTTCAGTGCTTTCATAATGCCATCCGCTGCTTCTTCTATCGTGGTTGCATCTGTCGGAACATCCATTCCCTTTTCCTTCAGCGCATGCATGATGTACGTTACCTGTGGTGCTGCAAGTCCCACACTCTCCAATTCTTTGTAGTGTGCAAACACTTTCTTTGGCACATCATTAAACATGACGCTGCCTTTATTCATCACAATAATACGATCCACATATTTTGCAATATCTTCCATACTGTGGGAAACTAGAATGACAGTCATGTCTGCTTTTTCGTGCAGATAGGCAATCTGATCCAGGATCTCATCTCTTCCCTTCGGATCCAGTCCTGCAGTCGGTTCATCCAGCACCAGTACCTTCGGACGCATTGCCAGTACACCTGCGATCGCTGCACGTCTTTTCTGCCCGCCTGACAGATCAAACGGGGAATGATCGAAATATTTTTCTTTGAGACCAACAAGCTGCAACGCCTCTCTTGCCCGCTTTTCACATTCTTCCGGTGAAAGTCCCTGATTCTTCGGTCCAAAACAGACATCCTGAAGTACATTGACCTCAAAAAGCTGATGCTCCGGATACTGAAAGACCAGCCCGACCTGATTTCGCAGCTCACGTAAGTTATAGTTTTCTCCGTAAATATTCTCTCCGTTGTAATAAAGTGCTCCGCTTGTCGCCTTGATCAGTCCGTTCAGGTGCTGGATCAGTGTCGATTTACCGGAGCCGGTGTGACCAATGATCCCGACAAATTCACCGTGTGGGATTTCCAGGGATACATCCTTCAACGCATGCTTTTCATATGCAGTTCCTTCACTGTATACATAATTGATATGTTCTAATTTAATCGACATAATATCTCCACCAATTCTTCCTTCTTCAAAACTCCCGCCGGAATATCAAGTCCTCTTTTTCTCAGTTCATCAGCAAGGATCGTCACCTGCGGCACATCCAGTCTGTAGTGCTTTAAAGTATCCACCTGTGAAAAGATTTCTCTCGGTGTTCCCTGCATTACCACATGACCGTGATCCATTACGAATACGTGGTCTGCATCTACAACCTCTTCCATATAATGGGTGATCAGAATCACTGTAATGTGTTCTCTTTTTCTCAGCTCCATCACACTTCGAAGTACTTCTTTTCTTCCATTCGGATCCAGCATCGCAGTTGGCTCATCCAGTACAATACACTTTGGACGCATTGCCATGACACCGGCGATCGCAACCCTTTGCTTTTGCCCCCCAGACAATTTATTCGGTGAATGGTGACGGTATTCAATCATCCCAACCGCTTTCAGGCTATCTTCCACTCTCTGCCAGATCTCCTCTGTCGGCACACCCAGGTTCTCCGGACCAAATCCCACGTCTTCCTCAACGACCGTTCCTATGATCTGATTATCCGGATTCTGGAATACCATTCCGGCGCTCTGACGTACATCCCACAGATGTTCATCTTCCTTCGTGTCCATTCCGTCTACCCACATGGTTCCGTCAGACGGAACCAGCAGGGCATTCATATGCTTTGCAAGTGTAGACTTCCCAGAGCCATTATGCCCCAGGATCGCAATAAACTGTCCCGGCTCGATATCCAGCGATACCTCATCAATAGCGCGGCTTTTCCCTATAATATTACCTTCTTCGTCACGCTTTGCATATTCAAATACAAGTTTATCTGTCTTGATCATTTTCATGGTATTTCCTCATATCCATTCTGTAATTTATCTGTCCATACTGTACTAGATTATAACCTAACTGGAATGCCTATGCAATTGATTTCCTGATTGTATCAAAAAAAGAATGCGCCTTCGCACATTCTTTCCCTGTGTTTCTACTACATTTTTTCAATCTTATCCCTAAGTTTCAGCATTTTTGCATCCAGCTCAGAAATTTCATCTGCATAGGTTTTTAATTCCTTTGCAACCTCTTCATTCTCTGTCTTCTTATAAAATATCTGGTACTCAAGCACAGACCAGTAATCCATTGCCACCGTACGGAGTTGGATCTCCACCTTTTCCTTCAGTGGTCCTTTGGATGAATAAATTGGGACCTCCACGATCATGTGAAAACTCTTGTATCCGTTCTTTTTGGGATTCTTAATATAATCTTTCTCACGGATGATCTGTACATCTCCCTGCGCTTTCAGACGGTCTGCGACCTCGTACACTTCATCTTCAAATGGACAGACCACGCGGATTCCGATCAAATCCTTCAGTTCTGCTCTCGCCGTGTCAAAATCCGGCTCCAGGCCTTTCCGGATCAGTTTTGTATAAATACTCTCTGCCGTCTTCACTCTGCTGCTGATCTGGTTGATCACAACATGGCGTTTCTTGCGCGAAAGATCCGCATTTATCATATTCAACTTTGCTGTAAGAAGATCGATTGCAGCTCTGCATCTGAGCTGATACTTCTGATCCTGAAGCGAACGGTCTATCTCTGCAATCTCTTTTGCAGCCTCTGTCCGAATCAGCTTTTCAGGGCACTTATTTTTCTGCTTTATCTTTGCCTTCTGTTTCTTTGGCATAGGCATCTCCCTTTTTGTCTTTTTTTTCACACAATATATATTGTATCATCTTTTGCCCTGAAAATCATCAATTCTTGTTCAAGGAAACGTTAAATTTTTTCTTCCAGATTCAAAAAGCGCAGTAAAAGCTCTGCATTCATCCGTGCAATATTATCGCTCCAGTCAATCTGCAGAAGTTCGTTTACCTTGTCGATCCTCTTCCTGATCGTATTGATATGTACATATAATTTTTCAGCTGTTGCGCTGTAGTTCATATTATTTTCCAGATATACTTTTAAAGTCTTTAAAAGCTCGATATTCTTTTCATCTTTCAGGAGTACACTGTAAGCCGAGAGCATATGAGTAAGCTCTTCTTCCGGAATATCCAGCCATGCAAGTGCACCAAGCTGAGAATACTCCCATGCAAAAAGGCTTGGATAAATCATTTTCCCCATATTCAGTGCTTTCTGGCATTTCTCTATGCTCTGACGGATACGTCCAAGAGAAGCGGCATCCAGTGAATAACCAAATTCCAGTGCCGTCTCCGGACAGCTCTTCAGAACTCTTCTCCGGAATTCTTCCAGAAGTGCCAGGATATGACCTTTCTCCCAGTCTTCTTCTCTGTCCTCCAAAAAAAGAATTCCCACATTTTCTCCGATCATTGCGATTCTGGCATATTTGATCAGACTGCTTTTCCTGTAAGCCTCAAGGATCTCTTTTCTCCGGTTTGGAAGTTCTTCCTGATTGTCCGCGCGCCGGAACAATACATACCTGTATTTTGTACTCATGGAAATTCCCTGTACATTCGCCTGAAACATCATCTTCTGTGTATCATCTTCCGTTGCACTCAAAGCGTATAACACAAAGTTCTCAAATCCGATATTTCCCATGTTCTGCGCCGCTACGATCTGCTCATATAATCCCTGCAGCATCAGATAGGCAATCCGGATACTGTATTCATCATAATAATCCAGGAATTCCCGCGCTTCCATCACGGCAAAATACGCCTGTACACTTCCATTTACAGAAATCGGGACCCGTATCCAGCTGATTCTCGGTCCCTCCTGGTGACTCTGATTCACAAGACGGTATCTCACCATGTCCATGTAATCACAAAGCGTATGCCGGGTATACGGCATTGACGGCTCCCAGAAATCCTCTGTTTCAAGTCCGAATCCTTTCGCTATCTTCTGAAAATTCATCGAACTGTAATACGCCTCTTCTTCTACAAAATCATATAAAAATGCCGGGAAACCCATCTCAGCCTCCATCGCCTGCAGGATCCGCTTGATCTTCTGCTCTTTATATGAAAAATTCGACATCTGAAATGTCATATGACTGGTATTGATCCGCAGCCTGCGTATGGTCCGGTTCAGCACAGCAGTATTAATCTGGCTCATCACTTCCATCCATGGTGCTGAAAATGGCATGGAGATAAGGGGCACCTCATACTGATCAAAAAGCTCCAGTATCTCCTCCGGTATTTTCTCCAGATATCGTTCTCTTTTGATCATCATTCCCGCTGATTTCTGGACACTTCCCTCCCGGAATGCTTTTTCAATACAATCTGGTTCCTTTGCAATAACGTACCCTGATGAAAGTACCAGTTCCTTCCCTTTTGTCCAGTGAAATGCATCCGGCGCCTCCATAACTGTGATTCCCTGGATCTCACGGTGCAGTCCCTTTGCCCCCGCCAGAACGTAAAAATCCTTAAAATAGTCCTGCGATAATAATTCTTGTATTGCGATACCCATTTCTGTCTCCTGCCTGACTGCACTTATCCCCCTCACACAGTCTGTTTTTCTCCTATTTTCTCAGTGTAACATTCATGAAAATTCTTGTCAAATCCAGTCACACACTTACTTTTTTTCCTCATAAAAATCCCGGAAACCTCACGGCTCCGGGATCTTTTTTCTTTACTTTTTCTTGTTCTTATTCACCCTCATACATCGGTGCATATGGTTCTCTGTCCTGCGCATCGAATTCGTCCTGAATTTCTTTTCGCAGTTCCGGCTGTGTATACAGGTCATATGCTGTTGCTGCAATGACTTTCGCTGCGTAAAATGCACCTTTCTGTCCGATCGTGCTTCCGGCAGATGCACAGCTCTGCCAGGTATGCGGTGCAACACCAACCGGCCAGCAAACTGCAGTAAAGAGGTTCATCGGCATCATCTGGCTCACATCTCCACTGTCCGAAGAAGCAGTAAGCGGTGCTTTTTCCCAGGCATTTCTGGAAACAACACCATCTGCTAATGCCTTTTCTTTTGCTTCATACATTCTCTGATCTCTATCTTTGATAGCCGGATCAACGGTAGCCTGCAACTGTCTTGCAAATTCCATTTCCTCTTCCGTATAAGTTGGTGTTCCGACCTCCTGCAGATTCTTCCATGTCAGATCTGCAAATGATTTTTCGCTGACCATATCGCAGCAGCCATATTCAATTTTGGTCTCAACCTCCGTCTCTGTCATCATTGCAGCACCTTTTGCCACAAGTGTCAGTCTGCGGAGAATGTCTTTTACATCGCTGATGTGCGGAGCCCTTGTAAAATACCATGCACTTGCTTTATCCGGCACGATATTCGGTGAAAATCCGCCACTGTCTGTAGTATAATGGATTCTTGCCTTGTCAACTACATGCTCTCTTAAATAGTTGGCGCCTACACTCATAAGTTCCACTGCGTCAAGCGCACTCCGCCCTCTTTCCGGTGCAAATGCTGCATGTGAAGTTTTTCCTTTGAAATAAAACTTCGCAGATGCACTCGCCAGATATCCTTCATCATAAATCATGTTTGCAGACATCGGGTGCCAGCTCAGTGCCATATCGCATCCGTCAAACATATGATAATATGCCATTTTTACTTTTCCACTTAGCAATTCTTCTTCCGGGCATCCATAGAATCTTAAGGTTCCCGGAATTCCTTCCTGCTCAAGAAACCGTTTGATCATGATCGCTCCTGTCACAGCCCCTGCGCCCAGAAGGTTATGTCCACATCCATGTCCTGCTGCTCCCGGTGTTACCGGCTCTTTCGTGATCTGGCATTTCTGGGAAAGTCCCGGAAGCGCATCATATTCTCCAAGAACAGCGATCACCGGTTTGCCACTTCCATATTCTGCATAAAACGCATGTGGAAGATGTTCTTCATTTACAATCACAAATCCTTCATGATGAAGAAGCTCACGGATCATATCCGCTGACTTCTGCTCATTCCCGCCACTCTCAGGATTATTCCATAAATTAGTGCAGATGTCCACGCAGGTAGACCTAAGTTCCTCCATCTGCCCAAGCATCTCTTTTTTCGTCATATCTACCTCTCCTTTTCCATCCAATTATACACTATTCTTACTTTCCGGCTTCTTTTTTCTTTCCATAAGTTGCAAGTGTTACACCGATTGCTACAAATACACTTGCAAGAGTTGTCAGATAGTTTGCTGCTCCCGGAAGCCAGTTGAAAAGACCTGCGTTAATTGCAATACCAATGAGAATTGCAAATGCAAGCATACCACCTGCAAATTTGATTCTTTTCAGTCCAAACTGCATAAGCAGGGCACCAAACAGTGCCGGAAGCAGATAATTCAATGCCTCTATCACACTTGCCGGCATTGCTGAAAGTACAGAGCTTCCGAGGATAACTCCGATCGTCAGCACAGATACGTTGATGACGATGGATGTCGCCATACCGATTACTGAAACGATCGAACCTTTTTCTGTTCCTGGTTCAACGTCAGCTGCGACCTGAGCCATACCGGCACAAGGAACTCGCATATTGGAAATATTTCCTGACAAAAATGCCATGTATGTACCTACCGGACCAAGTACGGTAAAGTAAGAAATCGGTTCTACAACCCAGAGAAATCCGAATGCACTTGCTGCAGAAATAAATGCGGTGGCAAGTGCAGCAGGTTTTGGAAGAAGTCCGTACACAACTGCCAGTACAAGTGCCGGCAGGAAAGATAATACAGCTCCAAGCAATCCGGTAAGTTTACCAATCTTATGCATCTGCGGCATATATTCGCCTTCATAAAAATCTTTTTTTTCCATGTTCGCTCCTCCTTTAAATCACGGCTGTGATGATCATTGCTGCCAGAATTGAAATCGTAAGATTCCATTCTTTCAGCCACTTGATATTCTTTTTTTCTGAAATGGTTAAAAGTATTGCCATAAATACAGCTCCAAGTACGCAGGCAACTGAGTTTTTATTCAGCTTGATCAGATGAGAAGATGACATTGAACTAAATGCACCAATGATAGCCGCACTTGAAATTGCCATCAGTTTTGCCGGATCTCCACCTGAAATTTTGTGCTGTACCTTGTCCATACGGCTTGCAGAAATAGTTGCAAAGATGATCCATCCGATCGATCCAAGGATCATGGTCCATACTGCCATATCAAGTGCCAGTGGTGTCAGTGTATCTGCTCCAAGCTGTACACCAACTGATGCAGTACCAAAACCTGCTGCGATAGATTCAAACATAACGGAACCGATCAGGGAAAGTCTCATCCACGCCATCGGTCCTCCAACAGTGATCAGAAGGGAAAGCATTCCACTTAAGATTACAATAGATGGTCCAATGGAAGTGATCGCGCTGCTCTTGATTGCGTTCTTCATCTGCTTTTCTGTAAGTCCGATCTTCTTTCCTGCCGAATAAGATTTTTTTGCAAAGATCAGGGCCTGTGCGATAACGAGTATTACCGGGATTCCACAGGCGATCCACATCGGTATACTGTTGGCGATTTTCATAGCATCCATATTGCTACCTCCTTAAAAATAAATAAAATATTCATAAAATTTATTGAAATTATAATAAAATTATCGCGATAATTCTATGAATAAATATTCACTTTTCTTTTAAAAGGCATATAGAGGTGAAAAAAAATTCACTCCCATATGCCCTTTCATGAAAAAATATTTTATTGATAAATTCTTTCAGCAAACATTTTGTATTGCCATTTTCTATAAACCTTTCAAAACTTCTACTTCGCCAAATGCTTTCAGAAATTGTTTTTTTCCATATCCCGGAAATTCCAGTTCGATCATCATTTCGTCCTCAGAAATAATCTTCCCTTCCCCGTACTTCGGATGTCTGCCTTTTCGCTCTGGCTTCCGTGTTTCTTTCTGTTCTTCTTCCTCCTGCTTTTTCTCCCTGATCAGCTCCCGCGTATCTTTCCGCAGTTTCTGCAGATTCGCTTTCCGCGACTCACTTCCCGGCTTTTCTTCCCAGTCGAGCAGCTCCTCCGGCAGCATCCGCAGATAATTGCTTGGTGTCTCATATGTCCCCGGGATCGTCGGATTTGTATAATAGGAAAGTTCCAGATTCTTCCTTGCACGGGTCAGTCCTACGAAGAACAGACGGCGCTCCTCTTCTTCCTGTTCTATGCTTTTACAGCGAAGCGGGATCAGTCCCTGATTCATTCCGATGATGAATACATAGTCAAATTCCAGACCTTTTGAGGCATGCAGTGTCATAAGATGAACTGCGTCTTCTTCCTCCGTCTGTCGTTCTGTATCTGCCGCTTTTTCCATCGTATGTTCGCCCGAAACCGCATTCAGCTTCCCTTCTGCAACATACTCCCGGATCATATGAGGTCTTTCCGGAACCGGATCCTCATCCTCTTTCTGTTTTGCCGGAAGAACATAAGGAAGTTCTGCTCTTTCAAATACTTTTTCCAGAATCTCTGCCTGCTTCTGCACCCGGTAGAAAACCGCAATCTCCCGGTAAGGAAATCCCTGCTCATGAAGCTCACGGATTCGCTCTGTCAGATACTCTGCCTCGATAAATGAATCATAATGATTCCTTACCAGAATCTTCTCCCCTCTTTCGCCACTTCCCTCAATCTTTCCTCCAAACTGAAGAAACCGGTTCGCCGCTTCTAGGATCACTTCATCGGACCGGTAGTTAACCGGCAGAGTCAGTTCTTTTGCGCCAAATCTGTGCTTGATCAGGAAGAACATATTCGGTCCGGTTCCTCTCCAGCTGTAGATCACCTGATTCGGATCCCCCACCGCAAAAAAGTGGGTCTGTGTGCCTTTTAACGCCTCCAGAAATTTCAGCTGTTTTTCATCACTGTCCTGTACCTCATCGACAATGATCCACTTAAGATCCAGCACCTCTTCCTGCTCTTTTGCCACATGCGTTCCTTCTTCCAGAAGATCTGCAAAGGACATTTTATTCTGCTGTCTTTTTGCCTTCTCAAGAAGCGGAAAGACCTGAAACAGATCATCTTTGTATTTTCCCTGTGTTCTTCCTTTCCGATATGCCGCGTAATCCTCTTCCATCCGCTTTTTCAGACGGTTCTGGTATTTGATCTTATAACCGCCTTCTTTTGCGATGGCAAGCACCATTTCCATTTCATCTTCCGGTGTGATAACGGTAAATTCCCGGTTCCATTCTTCCAATTTTGTTCCGTCTTCTGCCTTTTCCGGAAGAAATCTTCGCAGAATCCTTAAGGCAACACTGTGAAAGGTTCCAAATCCCCACAGTTCTTCTTCCGTAAGCTCTGCTTCTTTTCTGGATAGACGTTCTGCGATCTCATCTGCCGCCTTGTTGGTAAAGGTAAGCACTGCCATTTTCTCATACGAAACCTGCTTTTTCTCATGCAGATGCCGCACTTTCTCGATCAGCACTGTTGTCTTTCCGCTCCCTACATTTGCATTTACCAGACATGCCGGGCTTTCATCCAGCACCGCCTCCTGCTGGTAAGGATTTAAAGTTTTTATTTCTTCTATATTATTCATTTCCAAGCTGTTCATCATATCGCCTTTGCAAACGGTCTCTCTTCTTCTGTCGTTCTTTTTTCTCCTGCTCATCCATTTTCGCTTCATACCGTACCCGGATCTGCATATCCGCCGGACAGATCACATGATACCGCAAGGTATTGGTCAGACTTTGGAGGTTATCCTGCTCCATCAGCCATTTTGCATAAAATTCATTTTCCATCGTCAGGATCAGCTTGTGTCCTTCTGTACTGACTTTTTTAATGGTCTTCAGGAACTGCCCGCCTGCCTCGCCATTTTTGACCACGGCATAACAGACCTTCTCCCACTCATCCGGCAGATTGAAGAAAGAAAATTCTTTCCGGATCACAGGCTGTGGCTCTTTGATATTTTTCTTCAGATAAACCGGCGGTTCGCTCTCTTCCAGAAGATTATCAAGTCCCCACAGAACCGTCTTCTTATCCAGATTGTAGTCACCTACGCATGCCGGACAGCCATCCTCACACGGACAGCCGCTGACCATTTTAATCGCACTTTCCAGAATTTCCGGAATCAGATCATAGATCTTCTCCGAATAACCAAGTCCGCCCTCATATTTGTCATAAATGAAGAGGGACACCTTTTCCTCCCGGAACTCATCCGGAATGGTCGCATTGTTGGACATGGTCACATCGATATCATCCCGTTCCGTCATCGTCACCATCATTACTGCATTCTTGATCGCATACTGCATTCCGTCAAAATGATTGTTCAGCACCAGCTCTCCCATCCGATTTGGCAAAAGAAGACTCCGGTAGACTCTGACAACATTCTCCGGTATCGTAAGCCAGGTGCTTTCCGTGCCATAATCCTTCTGAAGCGGCTGTGTCAGCGTCACATAGCCCAGATTCTGATGGTTATGGAACTGCAGTTTCTTGTACATGGCAATGATTTCGTTTACACTGATGTCTCCAAAACGGATTTCCGTCCTCTGGTACGCGTCCTCCTGAAATACATGCAGGATACGCGTCTCTTCCTGTCCTGCCGGTACCGTATAATAATCCCCTGTAAACGGAATGGCGTAAGCTGTCCGGCTGACCAGATCCATCTTCGTGATCTCATAGGATGCACCATCATGCATATACACAGCACCCGGATGGATCTCATGGTATGCCTGGGATTCGTCCATCTCCGTGATCTCATGTCCATCCTCCTGCGCGAGCAGCTTGAACCTGGTCTTGTCCATATTACGCAGGCTGTAATCCCCTGCCGGAAATGCAGGTCCCGCCCAGGCAAATCTTCCGGCAAGGCTTTTTACTTCTCCGGCGCTTAAAAGCACCGGGATCATTTCTCCAAGATCCGGAAAAAGCGCAATATCATCCAGTGAAAGTGGCATCTCAGCAGCCGCTGCGCGCAGATGTGCAAGCTCGATCAGAAGATTGTCCGGATCCACGATCGCATTTTCACTTTCTCTTGAGAACAGCCATTCCGGATCGATGGCAATGTACTGGTCAAACGGTTCATTTTCCAGGATCAGATAATTGACACAGGCACTGCCGCTTCGTCCGGCACGTCCACTCTGTTGCCAGAAGGACGCCCTTGTCCCCGGATAACCGACGATCACAGTTGCATCCAGCTTTCCGATGTCGATCCCAAGCTCCAGTGCATTCGTCGATACCAGCCCGGCCAGTTCTCCCTCCGTCATCTTCCGCTCAATCTCTTTTCGCTCCAGCGGGGTATAACCGCCACGGTATCCTGCGATCAGATCTGCCGGATTCTTGCCGCCCACCCGCGCCATTCCAAGAAATCCGGCAGCATCTAATTTATCCTTTGCTTCTTTTAGAATAACTTCTACATTTCTTCTGGATCGTCCAAAGGTGATAAAATGATGATCCTCTTCCACCAGCTCCGGTATCAGTTCGGCTGCCACGGTTGACGCCGCAATCCTTCCGTATACTTTGTCATTATTCCCCTTGATCTCCGGCGGCTGGATAATACAGTATTCCTTCTCCGGTGCCGGCGATCCATCCCGGTCAATCAGCGTAAATCCGCTTCCACAGATCTTTTCGGCAAGCTCTACCGGATTGGCGATCGTCGCGGAGCTGCACAGAAAATGCGGATTCGAATGGTAATACCGGCAAATCCGGTGCATTCTCCGGAAAATATTTGCCAGATGTGCTCCGAAAGCACCGCGGTAAGAATGAAGCTCATCGATCACTACATATCGTAAATTTGCAAAAATCGCGTCAAACCCGTAATTGCTGTGATTCGGAAGGAATGCCGAGTTCAGCATCTCCGGATTGGTCAGGATAATATTTGCACTCTTGCGGATCCTTGTCCGCTCGGCAGGTTTGGTATCTCCATCGTACACGCCTGCTGAAACTCTTCCCTCTCCGAAAAATTTCAAAATCGACTGCATCGCACGGTACTGGTCACTTGCCAGTGCCTTGGTCGGGTAAATAAAAATCGCACGTGTCAGCGGGTCTTCCAGAATTTCCTGCAATACCGGGATCAGAAAGGCAAGCGTCTTTCCACTTGCCGTCGAAGTCGTAATAACCACATTTTCTCCGGCTCTGACCTTCTCAAACATCTCAACCTGATGTGCATAGAGTCTGGAAATATGGTTGCTTTCCAGATATCCCCGGATTTCTTCCCGGAACTCCTCCGGGTAGTCCCGGTACAACGGCTCCCTTTTCTTCATTTTTCTTGTATAAATGATCAGCTTTTTAATTTCTTCCGTCATGAATTCCTCCATAATTTAAAAAATGTGCACCTATGGCACGCAATACCTTTTATTTCACAGGAAGTTCCCGTAGAATAAAAACCAAACACATATTCGTATGTACAGTATAGCATGGCTTGCCCATTCCTTCCATAGATATTTAGTTTATAGATATATTCTATATCATTCATGTAAATTATCTATAAGAAATGTTGTCCATGCAACATACATTTTATTAAAAGAATGTTAAATTCATATTTTGGATATGTAAATTTTATTCAGGGAGGAATACATACAATGAAAAAGAGATTTTTATCAATCGCTCTTACACTTGCTATGGTATCATCTATGGCAGTAGGATGCGGAAGCAGCAAGTCAGATTCTGCTGACAGCAAAAAAGAAGAGAGTGCAAAGACAGAAGCTTCTGCCGATACAGAAAGTAACCAGATCTTATTTAACGGATCTTCTACTTTAGCACCGGTTATCACTTCTATGGCTACTACTTTCTTTGATACTTATGGAACATGGGATGCATATGATTCATCTCTTCCAAAAGAAGATATCGCAATCTACGTTTCAGCAGGCGGATCCGGACAGGGAACCAAAGCCGTTATCGATGGAACTGCAACATTTGGTATGGTTGCAAGAAGCGTAAAGGATGAAGAAAAAGAAGCAATCAAAAATGAAAAAGAATACCAGGTTGGTATCGATGCTCTGACGATCGCAGTAAACCCGGCTAATCCGGTAAATGATGTTCTTGATAACCTTACAACGGAACAGATCGTAGGACTTTTCTCCGGCGAATATGCTACATGGAAAGATCTTGACTCATCTCTTCCTGACGAAGAAGTTGTTGTTATTACACGTGATATCAACGGTGGAGCTCACGAAGTATTCCAGAAAAATATCATGGGTGACACAGAAGTAAAAGCGGATGCGATCCAGGCTTCTTCTATGGGTGAACTTGTTCAGGATATTATTGATAACCAGTACGCAATCGGATATGCTTCATTTGGTGTTGCTAACCAGAATGAAGGAAAAGTAATTCCACTGAAAGTAAACGGTGTTGCTGCAACAAAAGAAAACATTCTTGATGGATCTTACATCATCCAGAGACCACTTCTTCTTGTAGGTTCTGGTGATCCGACAGATGTACAGCAGGCTTTCCTTGATTACGTTCTTGGTGATGAAGGACAGAAAACTGTAGAAGATATGGGATTCATTCCTATGAAATAATCTTCCGATATTGAAGGGGTGTGCAAAGACACACCCCTTTTTCTTGCTATATGTCGCTGGTTAATCCCAGGGGTCAATTTTGATTTGTATCCGGACAGCGCTGTCTGTCCTGCATCATACCTAGAAAGGATTTACTATGTTTAAGAAACTTTCAGATAAATTCAGCAAAGGAATCATTTATCTGGCTGCCTTTCTCGTAACGGCACTGATGGCAGTCATGATGATCCATATTGTGAAGGAAAGTATTCCTGCCATTTCACAGCTTGGAATCAAAATGTTCCTGCCTACCACCGAATGGCGCCCTGTCAGTCAGAAACCGCAGTACGGACTTTTACCTGCGATTGCCGGTACCCTTTATGTCTCAGCGATCGCAGTTGTCCTCGCACTCATCTTCGGCGTTGCCTGTGCCTGCTTTCTGGACTATTACCTTCCGAAAAAGGTGGCATCCTTATTCCTTGCGTTCATCGATCTGGTTGCAGGAATCCCGTCCGTCATCTTCGGATTTATCGGACTTACGGTTCTTGTAAAAGCCTTTGCCACCCACCTCCATATGGCAGCCGGTCAATGTATCCTGGCAGCCGGGATCGTGCTGGGGATCATGCTTTTACCATTCGTTATTTCCACCTGTCATGAATCTTTACAGACTGCACGAAAGACTTACGAGTTCAGTGCGATCACACTTGGATTCTCCAGAGAATTTACCCTGCTGCATTTTATTCTTCCGGCAATCCGGCCGGGAATCATTGCAGGTGCAATGATGGCATTCGGCCGCGCACTTGGCGAGACAATGGCCGTCATGATGGTAATCGGTAATTCCCCGATTTATCCCAAACTCCTTGGACGTGGTCAGACACTTCCTGCCCTCACCGCACTGGAAATGGGAAGTATTGAATACGGAAGCCTTCACCTCTCCGTACTTTACGTTGCAAATGCTGTGCTGCTTGTGATTCTTTTCATCGTACTCGGTATCAGCTATCTTCTGAAAAGGAGGCTTGCCACCCATGAGAACTAAACTGCAGAAATTTTTCACACGCCTGATTCTCAGTATACTCGGACTTTGCGTGATCGTTGTTACACTCTTCCTTTTCCTTTATGTCTTCTGGAAAGGGAAAAAAGTATTTAGCCTGTCCTTCCTTCTGGACAAGCCTGCCGGTGTTCCACTTGGAACTGCAGGCGGTATCTATCCGGCACTGATGGGTTCCATTTACCTTGGCGCACTTTCTGCACTGATCGGCGGTGTCCTTGGTATCGGCGCTGCCATTTATCTTGTATTTTACAGCACCGGAAAACGATTTTCCGTCCTTGTAAATATGGCGATCACCGGGCTTTCCGGAATCCCTTCGATCCTGTTCGGGCTGGTTGGATATACGCTTCTGATCTACCGTTTTGGACTTAACCGCAGCCTTCTGTGTTCGGCACTGTGTGTTGCAGCAATGATCATTCCTTTTGTTGCAATCCGAGCAGAAAAGATTCTGGAAGAGAAGGGGTGTGAATATATGAAGAACTCCCTAAGTCTCGGACTTTCCCGTGAGTATGCCCTCCGGAAACTGATCCTTCCGGTCTGCTCTGTAGAGCTTCTCGGAACCGTTGCGCTTGGAATGGCATACGGAATGGGTGCCGTTGCACCGATTTTATACACCGGAGCTGTCATGCAGGCAGATGTTCCGCATTCTCTCTCCGATCCGTTCATGTCACTTCCATATCACCTGTATATCCTTGTGAACAACGGATTTTCTCTGGATTATGCTTATGGAACCGCATTTGTACTGATGCTCTTCCTACTCATCATCCAGTTAATATGTAAATTTATCACCTATCTACGAAAGGACAACTGATATGCTGAATATAGAAAATCTAAAATGTGGATTTGGAAAACACGAAATTCTTCACGGAATCAGCCTGACGATCCCGAAAGGACAGATTACAGCCATCGTTGGTCAGTCCGGCTGCGGAAAAACAACTTTTCTAAAAACCCTGAACCGAATGGTAGAAGAAGAAGGCGGCTATCTCTCAGGAACAATTACTTTAGAAGGAACCGACATCAAATCTCTTCCGAAAGAAAAACTCAGAAGGCGTGTTGGCATGGTTTTCCAACAGCCGATCGCTTTCCCGCACAGTATCGAAAAGAATCTGTCTTATGTACTGAAATACCACGGTGTCCGTAATAAAAAAGAGATTGCTGAGAAAATTACAGAGTCTCTGCAGAAAGCAAAACTCTACGATGAGGTCAAAGATCAACTGAAAAAATCCGCCCTCAAATTATCCGGCGGTCAGAAGCAGCGTCTTGCTATCGCACGAAGCCTCTGTGCCGGTCCGGAGATCCTGCTCCTTGACGAGCCGTGCTCCGCACTGGATATGAAGAATACAATTGCAATCGAAGAAACGCTTTTGGAGTTGAAAGACCAGTATACTTTCGTCATCGTCACACATAATCTGGCTCAGGCAAAGCGAATTGCCGATCAGGTGATCTTCATGGATCATGGAGAAGTACTGGAAGTGACGGAAAAAGAGAAATTCTTTGAAAATCCGGCATCGGAACCGGCGAAAGAGCAGATACAGTATATGTAATAAAAAACGAGCAAATGTCTTTTCACATGACATTTACTCGTTTTTCTTATTTATTCCGCAAAGGATTTCTGTCAGTCTGATTTTTATTTCAGCATTTCTCTGAGCAGTTCATTAACCATACCCGGATTTGCTTTTCCTTTCATTGCCTTCATGATCTGTCCAACCAGTGCGCCAAGTGCTTTTTCTTTTCCACCCTTGAAATCTTCCACTGCCTTTGGATTCTTTGCAATCACTTCTTCCGCAAGTGTGCGGAGTGCACCTTCATCGTTGACGGTCTTCAGTCCGTGATCCTCTACATATTTTTCCGGATCCACATCCTCTGCAAATACCTTTTCAAATACCTCTTTTGCTACAGAACTGTTGATGGTTCCCGCGTCTGCAAGTTCGATCAGTTTTGCAAGGTTCTCCGGTGAAAATTTAATATCTGCCGGCTCCTGTCCGTTTTCATTTAACAGACGCATGGTTTCTACCATCAGCCAGTTGGACACCTTTTTCGGCTTGTTGCAGATTGCACAGGTCGCCTCAAAGAGATCTGCCATCTTCTTCGTTCCGGTAATGATCTCCGCATCATAACGTGGAATATCATAATCTTTCTCATAACGTGCAAGTTTTTCACTTCTCAGCTCCGGCTGTTGGTCTTTGATCTTCTGGATCCATTCATCACTGATCACGATCGGCACCAGATCCGGTTCCGGGAAATAACGATAATCCTGCGCATCCTCTTTGGAACGCATTGCATAAGAATATTCTTTATTATCATCCCATCTTCTGGTTTCCTGAATGACTTTCTTTCCTTCTTCGATAAGTTCGATCTGTCTCTGTCTCTCTCCTTCGATCGCATGTGTAATCGCTTTAAAGGAGTTCAGGTTCTTCATCTCAGTACGTGTTCCAAACTCAGAAGCACCTACTTCACGAACCGAAAGATTGACGTCTGCTCGCATAGATCCTTCCTGAAGCTTACAGTCCGATGCTCCCAGATACTGGCAGATCATACGCAATTTTTCCAGATAAGCAATGACTTCATCTGCCGAACGCATATCCGGCTCCGATACAATCTCGATCAGCGGAACCCCACTTCGGTTATAATCTACTAAAGAGCAGTCCTCCCACTCATCATGGATCAGCTTTCCGGCATCCTCTTCCATATGCATCTCATGCAT